>BNJU01003855.1_pt1 | contig 137082 bp, 179 predicted proteins | sample 8539281 | NCBI WGS metagenome assembly BNJU01 (sample SAMD00202456, study PRJDB9452) | human saliva metagenome | isolation source: human saliva | place: Japan | reverse complement strand
AAGTATACAACGAAACTATATATTTGTAAAATATTATTTTTAAATATCAGATATATATATTGTGAATGATTCCTAAGTTATAGTTGTAAAGGAAGTATGAAAATAATGGATTTAATCATGTTAAAGAAAGATTCACACTTCTGTAAATTCCTTAATCTATCTCCTGTTATTTTATTATCTGGAAAAATATTTTCCTTTATAATTTATTGTATAGTATATTTTAATAAAATGAGTGTTTTTTTATGAGTAAAATATGCTATAATAAAAATAAAAATTCCATCATATAAGGAGAAAATTATTTTCGAAGTAAAAGTAAGGAAAAAGTTCTAAATTTATTAGGAATTAAATTTTAATAATAAATAAAAATAAAAAGAAAGGAGTTAGTTATATGAAAATAAATATAACTTCAAAAAAAGGAATAGTGCTATTAGCATTGTTTGTCATGATGTCATGTGGGGGGGCTAAAAGTTCAGATAATGGGCTAAATACAGAGGAAAAGAAAGAGGTGAAAACTTCAACTTCACAGGGAGAAACAGCTACTAAAAAGGAATCAAAAAGTTATGAAGAAGAATTGAAGGAAAGAATGGATCCTATTGAAGCAAAATTGAACAAAATTATCGAATCAGGTGAAAATATGCTATCAGCTTCATTTGAACTGGATGAAAAATGGAAAGCGGAATATGAGAAAGTATACAATCTTGTTCTTTCAAAGGTTTCAGGCTCTGAGAAGTCAAACTTTGAAACCGAAGAAAAAGAATGGTTTGAGAAGGAAGAAAAAAAAATAAAGAAGGAACTATTGGATGATGGCTTATCAGAAGGTGATAGGGACTATGAAATGCTATTTGCATCACATAGGGCAGGCTTAGTTAAAAAAGAGCAATGGAACTTGCACAAAAATATGATGAGTTAAGTAAATAAAATAAAAAAAGGAGAAGTAGTATGAGAATATTTGGAAAGAGATTTTTTTACTGGTAATGATATCAGTATTGTCAGTAAAATTTAATATTTTGTGGGAAGAAAGAAGAAAAAAATATAAAAATGATGTTGTAGAAAAAGTAGAAGAAAAACACAGGAAAAGGATGCAGCTGTAGAAACTGAGACAAAAAATCATCAGAAGAAGAAGAAATAGCTTATGAAAAAGGACTAGATGAGGAATTTACGACAGATGGGAAACTGCATGAAGAGAAATTTCTGAATAAGAATTTTGGTTATCCGGATACGGCAGACAGTTTTAAAATAGAAAAAGGACAGTGAAGGTTATTTTGTAACTGAGTATATTGACGAATCACCTATTTTAGAAAAAGATGTTCCAATAAAAGAAGAAAAAAATCAAGGTTAAAGCTGGAAAAATGATGTATATCTGGTACATAATAACGGAATGGTATATGCTTATGATACAAAGCTAAAAAAGTAGTGATTTTAAATAGGAAAAATGATTTCAGAATAATGTTTATAGTTGAGGAGTAGAAATAACAGATTTTTTTCAAAATAGAGAGAGGTAAGAATATATAAAAACAAAAGGGAAATTGAAAAAAATAAATACAGATAATTTAAACTATAGAGAGAGAATTGATGAATAATTATAAAAAAATATGAAAAACAAATACAGTCTTAAGTAAATTAAATGATGTAATATAAAAGCAAAAATCATCTGAAAACTACATTTGAAATTTTGTATACAAGAGATTTCAGGTGTAGTTTTTCTTTAAATAAGGAAAAGAATAGGGATATTTTTAATACAGCATAATTCATTTGAAAAAAAGAGTACAGGAAAGTATTCAACTATATGAAGAATCTTTTTCTTTATGTGTTTTTGAAAGTGAATTTATTACGATATTTTTAAAGAGTGTAAGATTGGACTTAAAGAATATAATAAAAATTATTTTGTTATATTTTATAATAGAAAAAGAGTTTAGTTGTCTATAAATGTTATAATAAGAAAAATAATTTTTTTGGAGTAAAAATGATGCATATTTTTAGAAAATTTAAAAAGAATAATTTTCTTTTCAAAAAAATAACTAAGAAATATAAATTTATAACAAAACTTATGATAATAGGTATTACTTTTTTAGTATAGTATTTTTGTATAAAAAGAATTATGTATAATGTAACAGATAGTATGACTAAAGGAATATATGTGAAAAAAATTATTTCTGATTACAGAAAAGGTGATATAGTTATTTTCTTAATGGATAAAAAAATATTTAAAATTTGTAGAAAGTTCTTTAAGAAAAATAAGACAGAGAAATTATATCTTTTAAAAAAAGAATAGTTGCAGTTGAAGGTGATACAGTCGAGACTCGAAAAGATGGAATAGTATTAATTAATGGAGAAAAAGGAAAAATTTTTAAAAATAAAGGGCTTACTGATAAAATAGAAGATAAAAGATATGTTTTGAAAAAAATGAGTATTATGTCATGGGGGATACAGAAACATCTTTTGATTCACGTTATTTAGGTATTTTAAGGAAAAAAAGATTTTAAATCTGAAGTGAAACTCCTTATAAAAGAAGAGACTCTTGAAAAAAATAATGGATAAAAATTGAGGGAAGAAAAAATAATGAAAAAAATATGAAGAAATTTCTGAAAAATAGAATATTTACAAATAATGAAATAAAAATGCAAGAAGAAAATGGGAATATGAAAAAGAAAAAAAGGATTTTTGAATTATAAATTACATAATATCAAGAAAAAGACAGAAAAAGGATAAAAATAAAAAGAAAATGATTTTAAAGGAATAAAGAGCAAACTTAATGAAATATTTAAACAGTACTATGAAAAACTTTCAGCTGAAAAAAATTACAAGTATTGAAGAATTTTTATGACATAATTATGATTTCTTTTTTTCTTTATGAGCAACTTGAAAATATAAGTTGCTTTCAGGATGGAGAAACAAATAGTGAAGTTGCAGAATTTAAAAATTAAAGGTATATACAGACCTTAGCTTACAGAAAAACAATTCTAAATATGCAGATGACGTAAAGATAGAACAGTATGATATAGAAACAGAAAAGATAAATATTCAAATAGACCAGATAAGAAAAGAAATAAGGCAATTTACAAGTGTATTATTAAGTGAATTATGGGCAGATTATGAAAAAGTTTAAAAATTATTGAAGATGATGAGAAAAATCAGGACATTAGCACAACTTACTGAATTGAATTATTCTTTTGAAGAATTGGAAGAAACAGATATTTTCGAGAACTATAACAATATACATGACAAACTGGAACGTTATTCTTTAAATATTGAAGAATACGATTTTTCATTAGATAGGGGAAAAAATATTAGAAGTAATATAGAAAAATATCGTGAATTCTTTCCATAAGGAAAATGATATTATAAATCTTATGTTACATTTTTTTCTTATGCGAATATTTTTAATAAAAAAATAATATTATGAAATTTCCTTTAATTTCTAAAGAATATAGTAGAAATTCTTCACTTATTCATGAAATAAGAACTTTAAAGTATGATATGCTGAATTATTATAGAGATACCCTTTACTTACAGAAATACTATTAAAATTAATGATGAAATGATAGAAAAATCAAAGTGATTCATTATTTTATGATCTTCTTTATCTTCAAAATAATAGAAACAGTTTTGAAAAAGAAAATTTAATACATTTGATAGATTAGAAAGTTCGAAGGGAAATTATAATGTATTTTTAAAAATGGAATTTCTAAAATAGAAATAAATGGTAATAACGTAGTAATAAATTGCGATATAGATGATTTTATTCAGATTTCAAATTCACTTGAAATGATTGAAAAATTAAAAGAAGAAAATGAACAAAAATTCTGGAATTTTTGGAAAAAGATGAGAGTTACTATGAAAAATAGAAAAATTTAAACTTAAAAAGTAAATTTATGTCTGAAAGAAATAATATTATTAATTTAATAGAAAATGAAAAAGAAATAGAAGAAGAACTTTTAAGGAAAGGTATGAAATTAATTCCTTCTGAAAGACAGCTTATTTTTTAGTCTACTTGAAAAACTTCAGATAAAAACAGAAAAATTTTAAAAACAATTATGAAAAAATGCTTAAAAATCCTTGTTTTACTGAAAAAAATAATAAAAATCTACGAGTATTGAAAAAATAATGCTTATAATGAATTTTGTGAAGATATCCTATATATTGAAAAAAATAAATAATTTTTGATAAATTATGATATAGCTGGTTTATCAGATAAAGAAGATAGCTTAATACGGCTAGATAATTTTTATAATTTTGATATTTCTAAAATAGAAAATCTTGATACAGAAGAGCTGGAAAATCTTAAAGAATATCAAAAAATATAAAGAAATAGCTGGAGGTGAAAAATATGCACAGAAGCCTTTTACAACCTTAGTTTTAAAAATATAGAAGAACTTAACAATATAAGTTTTAATTTTAATGATGTTAGAAATGTTCTTAATAGTGAAATTAAAATAGAAAAAAACAGGAAAAAAGTAATTATAACTTCCAATCCTGATTTAATGTATGAGATAAATGATACAAATAAACAGCAGAAAGTAAATAGTTTTCTTACAGAACAGATATTAAAGATACAGAAAAAGAAAAAGCGATTTTTGAATCTTTTTATAAGATACCCTTCTTGATTGATAATAGGGAAGCTGATTACAGAATAAGTGTCTTGGATTTCTATAATTTTTGGAAAAGAAAATATTATAGTTACAGCAAATGAAAAATAAAATTGAAGAAAGATATAATAAAAATTTCAGAAGAAATAATAGATAAACTTTACAAAATATATAAGAAAAAGAGAAGAAGATTACAAAACGAAAGATATTAAAATTGAAAAATAAAAGAAAATTCCCAAAAAAATTAATTCAAAAAATAGAAAATCAAAAAGATATAATACAATCTTACATATTTATGAAAATTTTTAACTATATAAAAAGAAAATTTTGAATATGAGGAACCTTATTTTGAAGAAGTAAATGAAATAAGCTACAGAAATAGAAAAATTTCTTGCAGAAATACCGGTAATAAGTAGTCTTCATCTTAATTTTGAAGAAAGTACTATTGATTTAAGTGATGAAAAACAGATTGATTTTATAAAAAGGAAACAATAAAAAGCAAGACTTGAATTTGATAGAGAAAAGAAAGCAATTTTAATTTCTGAAAAATTATCTTGAAAGTGATAAAGATATTTATAGAATAATAGGAAATGATATCCAATTAATAGAAAAAAATGAAATACATTGATAAATTTAAAACTTCAAAAAAGGAAATTTTAAAAAACTTATTTTTGAAAAATTTAAGGAAATGATGCATAAAAATATTGAAAAAGGAGAAAAACATACTATATAGTCGATATTAAAAATATATAATATTGACATAAAGAAAATAAATCTTTTTCAATGTTGTAAAAAAAGTGTTGTATTTAAAGAAATTATAGATGAACTCAGATGTTATACTGTAGGATTTAAAGATGAAAATGGTAATAATGTAAAGAAAAAGTTTGAAATTAAATGATATGGAAGTAGTTTCAAAAATTAACAGAGTACAGAAAAAGAGCAAATTGAAATTTTGTTTAGGAATGAAGAAAAATTATAAAAAGAAGATAGTGAAATCAAAAAGTGATAATGAAAAAGAAAGAATATTTTAAGTTTGTAAATGAAATTAAAAAGAAAAATTGATGAAAATCTTGTAGAACTTGAAAAAGAATAAAGACTTTTCTTTTTAATTTCAAAAATAAAAAATATGAAAAAAGAAGGAAAAATATAAAAAAGAATAGAATGGTTGCAATATTTCTAGACGATATACATAATATTTTAAAATGGATATGAGCGTTTTTCCAGGAGAGAAAGATTATCAAAATTTAGATAAAGATTTCTTATTTATAAAAATTTTTATAAAATTATCAGAAAAAAATTCAATTTTACGATACCTATGCTTGGCAGATATGGTGAAAAAAATAAGTGATAAATTTGTTACATTAGCATTTTTTTAACAATATAAATGATGTGGATATATTTTTGGAAAAATATGGTCTACAATGTTTCTGATATACATATTATAAAAAAATAAATATAAAATTTTTAGGAATAGCGATATAAAAAAGAAATGATATTTTTTTGAATAATGAGGGGAAAAATTGAAAAAGAAAAAAATGTAACGTATACAGAATTTCTTGATTGTAAGTACCGTAAAAAAATATAGGATAAACAAAAATCCTTTTGACATTTCAGTGAAAGATATTTTTCAATTATGACGAAAAAAATACCAAATTCATTTAAATATCATCGAATATTAGGGTGAAAAATATAAAAATATCTTTTTGTAAATATAAATTATGAAAAAGAACTGAAAATAAAAAAAGCCTATTGTTTAAAAATTATGAAAATTTTATAAGAACAATATCAGTGTTAGATGGAGTTATAAATTCCGGGAATAAAAATACTTAATTTTGATAAAGAAAAATGAGAATGAGATAAAACTTAAAAATTATATATGTGATGAAAATAAATTTGATTTATATATAAATGATAGCTATATTGAAACAATGGATTATAATATTACTTTAAATGAAAAACTCAAAAACTTGAAACAGTTGAACAGAGATTGCGTAAAATAATTTCAGAAAAAAGTATAGAAAAAAAGGAGAAAATATGATAGGAAATAATATTATACAAATTTTATTTTTAATATTCATTATTATTTTTATTAAAAAAATTTGGATTGACAACTTACGGAAGAAGAAGAAAAATAAGAAGTTATATTGATGTTACAGAAAATGAAAAAAAGAAAAATTTTTACTTAAGGTGAAAAATAAAAAAATTTTTTTATATTTGACAGGGAAAAACTTACGAATTAAAAGTATATAAAAAGTAAAGAGTAGTATTGAAGAAGTAAAAGTTTATTTTGATGTTATTTTAAAGGATAAAGAATATCTTATAAGAGAAGTTGAATCAAATAATTTTTGATTTTTAAAAAAAGAAGGCGATAATTTATATAAGGGATTCTATTCCAGCTTTTTGATAGAGTGCCAATACGATTTCTACCCGAAACAGAACTGAAAAGCTTAATAAGAGAAATTATTGAACTTGATATAGCGGAACTCGAACATACGGATTTTAAAAACATTTGTTGAAAAAAATATCTTATAGTCGACTTGTTAAAGAACTGAAAAAAATAAAATGGAGAATGATAGAAATGAAAAGGAATAAATTTATAAATTTTATATTATCACTTGAAGAAAAAAATACCATTAGGTAATTTATATGTGCAGAAAAAAATATGTATTAATAGGAATATTGGGAATGATAATATACATTTTTCTTTCAATATATAATGCAAATTCAGTCAAATTAACAAATGTAGGTGAAAAAAACAAGAGATTGAATATAAAAATCTTAATAATAATAGTGGACAAAAATATGGAACCTTTTACAGAACCATCTATTAGTGAAAAAAACATATGAAGAAAAATATAAACGAAATATTAGAAATGTCTAATGAAGAGATAAGAACACTTTTAAAAAGATCAGAATATTTATCTGACAGATGAAGAAATTTTGAAATTTAAAGAAGAAGTAAGAAAAAAATGTTCCTAAAGAAGAAGAAATAATAAAAATGCAGAAGAAATAAAAAAACTTGAAGAGGAAACAATGAAGAAAAATTTATGAAGAAGCTGAAAAAAATGACAGAAAATCAGAAAAAAATAATTTTATAATGGGATATCGAATTATACAAAATACTTATAAAATATAATAGAAAAGAGGGATGATAAATTTGAAGAAAAGTTTTGACAGTTTTATTTATAATAATGAATATTATAGCATTTTTCAAGTCAAAGTTCGGGAAGAACTTGTGAAGATGACTTGGTAATAGAAAAATAACCTTCTCAAAAAAACTTAATTATAGGGGCACGTGGTATATTAAATGAAGCTGAAATTACTTATAATACAATGGTAAATAACTATAATTTGGCTCTTACGGGAGTAAAAGTGTAGGTTGTCAGCAAAAATTTTACGTACTCATAAAAAATTTGAATACAAAAAAATCGAAAATGTAGTGAGTACACTTAATAATCAAATAAATAAAAAAATTTTTAATGGCAAGAACCAAATACCTTATAATCCTAACTATTCATATAATGGGTACGATGTTGAGTATGAAGTAAAAAAGGGGATATAGAAGATTCTAGTGGTAATACGTATACTAAAGTAAAGAAATATTATACTAATACTCCTACTGAAGGAACAGATCATGTTGGACTTATTAAATATATTTACAATGTTGCAGGAATAAAAAAACAGGAGCTTTTTAATGATATGGAATTACTTGATTTTGCAGCTATAACAAAAATATCAGGTTAAACCAGGAGTTCCACTTAAACCAGGAGATCTCATTATAATGAACTATAATAATAACAGTTCAATTGATACAATTGGTTTAGTTTATCAGGAAGCAAACGGGCAGCTTAAAATGTTGGAAATGGGGGAATATGTATGAAGATGGATCAAGTGTAAAAATCTTTTATACCAATGACAGATTCTAAAAATACAGCATATGTGATACCTTTTTGAAACCATTATGAATAAAAGCTTTTTCTATTCAGGATGAATCTGACATAAGAGAACTACAGGATATAATAAATAATGTTCAAATGAGAGGAATAAATACTCCTTTGCCAATTTCATCAAATAATCCTAATATAGTGACATACAGTACTCCAAGAAATCAGAAATATCTTGCATATAATGGATTTACTTCTGCAGATCCTAATGTTGAAAAATATGCAGTCTGTTAATGGAGAAACGGTTCTTAAAGAGGTTACAAAAATGACAGATGGAATTTCTGTAACAACTGTTAAAGGGTTAGGAGGATTTTTCAGCTTTAATCACAGTTATTATGCTATTTCTTATAACATTAAATATATTATGGGCAGTATTTAAAGGTGGATTACATGGCTCACTGGATGAAATTGTTAAGAAAATTTTAAGTGAAATAGCTCTTAAATCACCGTATTTTTATTTTTTTGTTGCACTTTATCCTGTGTTAATGAAAAATTTGATAACACCATTATTTTTTTATAGATTGCCAACATATTTTTTTAGAGATCTTATAAAAAGTAAGTGGTATATCAATGGAGAATGGTCAATATGTAACATATTATGACCTGATGGGGCATATTATAAAAAGGGAATCCTTTTAATTATTGGTACATTTGGTTATGGAATAATACAACAAAAAAATTTCCGTAGATTCAATTTTTTTAAGTATTTTTTTCTTCAGTATGGAAAAACTTTCACAGAACCTACTTCATTATCAGCTGCAGCATGGAATATTTTTTTGGATTGATTTTTTTGCTATTTCAAGAACAATAATGCAAATGACAGTTTTCAGACCAATTACTTCTCTTGCAGGACTTATGACTATAATAACTTTGCTTAATATAGCCTTAAATATATTTCTGAGTTCGCTGACATTTGTTATATCGACTTCGGTGGGGTTATTTTACATGATATTTGGAATGAGTGATGTTACAAAATCAAAAATCATTAAATACTTTTACAGATAATAATAAGTGGCTTTTTACAGTATCTTGTGAATTTTGCAATGATAATAGTTCTTGCAATGATAGTGGAAATGTTAGGAAAAAGAATCACTGGGAGTAATACTGACACCATTTAATTTTGTTAAAAACAATACAAGTTTTTATATGTATAAGCATTATACAGACCATGGTTAAACAAGTTGGAATGTCCATTTCAACAAACTTTTAAAATTAGTATATGTTTTTATATGAAAAATAAACTAAGTCAGTTTTATTTGATTTTTAACGAGAAAGGAAAAATAAAATGAAAAAAATACAGAGGAACTCAATATTTCTCTTGAGGAAATACAGAAAATAAATAAAGAAACAAGAATTAAAGTACTTGAAAAACATCCTGATGACATTGAACTGGATGATTTAAGCTATATAACTCCTTATGATGCTGTTTTTTTCAAAGCTACCTTACAGATATAAACAGATTATAAAGTTGAGGATGACAGTGAGTAATCTTTTCCCAGCTGGGAAAAGATATACTGGCACTCCTTGAGGATAAGAGTGTAAACGAAATAAACCTTAATCAGGATGGATATATAAGAATTGATATGTTTGGAAGAGGGAAATTCAAGACAGACATATTTATGGATGCGGACAGGGCAGAGAATATGATAAAGCTTATAGCTGATTACAATAATGAAAGTATATCAAAAGAAAAACCCGATAATTTCTACTAATCTTCCAACAGGAGAGAGAATAGAGTGTCTTCTTGGAAATGTTGTAAAAAGGCTCTCCGGTATTTTCTTTACGTAAAAGACCTATAAAAATCTTTCCGCTCACCGAATATGTAGAATCCGGAAGATTAAAGGAAGAATATAGAAAAGCTCTTGTTGAAGAGATACAGAAGGGGGCAAATATACTTATAGGGGAGGAGTCGGTACAGGTAAGACTACACTTGCAAATGCCTGTATTAATGAATTGAAAAGGAACCCGTAAAAGAATTATTATAATAGAAGATACTCCTGAAATCATATGTGATTGTGATGATAAGGTTGAGCTTACTACAACTAAATATGTAAAACTTTCGGATCTTTTAAAAAAACAGCAATGAGACTTAACGGAGATACAGTAATAGTAGGAGAATCCCTGTACAGGACAGGAAGTCGATACTCTTCTTAAAAATATGGAATTCAGGTTCAAAGGAGGTTTCAACACAATTCATGCTGATGATGCACAGTCAGCTTTTGAAAAAGATGGAGCAGTACATGATGACAGTAACTGCTGTACCGCAAATAGAAGAAATAATTCAGGCAGTAGATATAGTTGTCTCTGTAAAAAAGGATATGAACAGTAGTATTTATGTAAAATGAAATTGCTAAATTAAAGGGATATGATTATACAAATAGAAGATACATTTTTAGAGGATCTTGTAACAAAGGAAGTGTATGAAAGAAAAGAAGAGTAGTTAACTGCTTTATCTGATTTTATTCTATTTAATAGATAATTGAAATAAGGGATTTAAGGAGGAATCCGATAATGTTTAAATATTTGGAAAAAGAAGATTTTCTTAGTATAATGTTACTGCCGGATATTATTGCTTTTTGTTAATAATATCTAAATTTTTAATATTATTGTTTTATATTGAATTATTTCTAGTGTTAATTCAATACATTGTCATAAGACTTTTAATATTTTTTTGTTGACTTATTTTTTTATTATATACAATTAATGAAACTGGAAAAAAATGATGTTACTAAAGGAAGATTAAAAAATAATACTGCAATATGCAATTTTTTTATTTAAGTATAAGAGTTTTTGCATCTTCGTCATTATTTCTTATGTTTACTTAAACTGTTAATTTTCTATAGAATGAGGAAGTAAAAATGAAAAAAACTTTTTATTTAATAGAGGCTTATATTTTAGGTCACATGGCTACTTTTATATTCAGTAAATATTTTTTTATTAATTCATTCAGACTTTAATGATGTAATATATAAATTTTATGAGAATATACAAAAATTTATAAAAGGGGAAATAATACTATTAATTATTATAATTGTATTTTTACTAATGAAAATGAGATTTAATGATATGTTGAATAACAATTATACCAGAAAAAGCATATATTTTTTTATTTTTTTCATATGTATTTTTTAAAAATTATATTATACTTCGTTCAAGTTGAAAATTAGTAATAAAAGATTTTTTTACAAGTACGTAACTGTAAAAGTAGTATTTGAAGTTTTTCAGTTAATTCGTATAAGAGGTGCATTTTAGTGATTAAATACTTAAAAAGAGAATTTTTCGATATATTATTATTGTCAGATGTTCTGATGCTTTATATTTTTTTATTCTTTATATAGTGTTTATGCCAAATTTAATAGCGGCATTATTTATATATGTGATTGCTAAATTTTTTTAATGTTATTTTTTTATATTTGTCCTGTTATCTTTTATTAATAAAAAATGTAAAAAAATAAATTTTTTTAGTCAATGGCTCAAATTATTCCTAAAAATATACAGCTTTTTGTTTGAATATTAGCTGGTAATTTCTATATTATTACATGTGATTTACAGTACTTTTATTATAAGAAGAGGTAAAAATGAAAAAATTTTTATTTGATAGAGGCTTGGATATTAAGCCATATAGCATTTTTATGTTTGGAAGATACTTTCATTCTCCAGCTTTATATTTTGATGAAATATTGGAAAGACTTTCTATGCATTTAAGTGAGTTCATAGAAGGTGAAGCAGTTATACTGGTAGTAATGGCAGTATTTTTTTACTAGCCAAAAAGAAATATAGTGATATATTAGAAAATGATATAACTAAAAGATGTGTGTATATATTTATTTTTATATATGTTTTTAAAAAATTATAGTCTGCTTTCTTTAAATTAAAAGAAAAAATATTGGCTAATTTTTTTAAATGTTTGGGAAAAATTTAATTATGTAAAAATATTATTTTTTTAAATAAAAACTTTAAAAATTATGATTTTTATAATATAATATTTATATAATACAAATAAAAAGGAGTGTAAATTGTGGATATTAAAGAGATAAAGAAAATGAGAGAAAAATATGAATTTGGAAATCTCAATAACTCAAAAAGGTATGGAAACATCTGTAGAGATGATGTACCATGTTACTGTAAAAAATACAGAAATTACTAAAGACATTATATCTTATTATTGGATGTCTGGCTTTAACAAATGCGGTTACTTTGATTGCTTTTAATTAACAGAAGTGTAAAAATCCTATGTTCCTTATGTGATAAGAGTTGATAAGGATAGTGCCGTAAATGGTCAGGTACTTACAGGACAACAGATTGTAAGTGCAGATGATAAAATGGTTGAATATTTTTTTAGTCGATTTTGTAAAAAATAAGAACTGTCTATAAGGATAAAAATTATTACCAGGAGCAGACTAGAGAAAAGATGTCATTTGTAAATAATATAGCAAAATCAAAAATAGAAGATTTTTATAAAAAAATAAAAACTAATACAGAGGAAGTTTTAAGAAGTCAGAAATCAATTTCAGTAGAAATTGAAAAGTTTTGTAAAAATTGATGATAAAAAAATATCAGGTTAATTTTACAGAGAAGACTTATTCGCAAAAACGGGTATCCTGAAGAGAAGCAAGGTATACAATGGTTGCATTTTTAGAGCAGGTTCCTGTCACTCAACTGCCATGATAAGAATGAATCCGTTAGGATTGGTAATAAAAGATGTTGAATTTGCAACTGTAAGTACCTCACAAAAATCAAGTTCAGGATCCAGCAGTAACTACTCCTCCTACAAATACAGGACAGACTGTTGAACCTGTTCCAGCTCCAGCTCAGCCAGTTCCTCCAGCACAGTAGGAGAAACATTCATGGATAGTGGGAAAATTGTAGAGGAACTGTTAAATTTGATTAATAGTGCAGAAACAAAAAATGAAGAAAAATTTTTCTTTTGGCTTATTTTTATAAATACAGTTTAAAAAAATGAAAAACATATTCTTACAGTAATAACAAGACCGGAAATTAATGGTAAAAATAGAAAAAGGTATGCTAGAGAATCTGAAGAAACTAGTCAAATTCATGAGGTAGATTTTAATACAGTCTATGAGCTGATAAAAATATATTATGTGGATAAAATATAAAAATAGAAATTTCTGATATTTTTCAGTTTTGAAAGAAAAACTATTGAAACCATAGATTTTAACTTTTATGAAAATGAATATCTTAATGAAGCCCTTAAAGAAATTATTATAGCAATAAGAAATGATAGTGAAATGGAAGAAATTGTCAGTGAACTTCAGAAGGAAGCTGAAGAGAAAGAATATGAATTAGATAATATTTTTGAAGAAGTTAATGTACAGGAAATAGGAAATATAACATTGAATAAAAACCATGTATTCAGATGAGGGTGTATTGTAATAACTGTGGGTATATATGGGATAATATAACAGATTTTAGAATAATTGATTTTGAAATAAATAGTGTACAGGAAAAAGAATTTCCATTTTATTCCATTAATGTAAAAATTTCAGATAGAAAAGTTACCTTGAGGATAAGAATATTATGAATTACTATGATGTGAAAAATTTTAAATTTTTGATATTCCCTTCGAAAAATTAAAGAAGATAATAGTAGGAGAATATTAAAAATAATCTCCTATTATTGTATAATATGACAGAGGATACGATGTATGATATGATTTTAAAAAGAATTTGTAAATTTTAAGGAGTATCCCGTTACAATTTCTAATGTAACTAATGAAATAAAGTTAGAAGATTTTTAAGGAGGAAGTTTTTTTCAGAATTGGCAAAAATCTTGCAGGTATATTTTATGTTGGAACTAATAATATATACATGGAAGATGATGTAATGGATTTTTGTAGTGAATTTATGAAAAGAAGTTTTTTTGAGTTTAAAAAAACACCTCTTTTCAGAGTTTGTAATCAGTAGCACTGGGATAAAAAGTGAATGACTTGAATACTATTAATTTCTTTTCTATACAATGATTGAGAATATATCTTTAAAGTTTGAGAGGGAGAAAAAAATGAAGAAAATGAAAATTACTAAAAAAAGCGGTTATAATTTCCATGGTATACATGGCTATGAATGTAGTTTTATATATTTGCTTTTTAATTATCTATTTTCAAAAAAAGTATCCTAATATATATGGAGCTTTAATACATTAATTACTTTTTTTAGGTACTTTTTCGCTTATAGGGAAAAAATGAATTATAAGGGTCAGATTATTAATATCCTTGAAAGTAAATTTGTTAAACAGATAGGAGCAACTGCAATATTTTATCTTATCCTTATGAATGTAGTTATTTTTATGTTGTATACTTTATTTAGAGGCAAGAAAAAAACTAGAGACTCACATGGTTCAGCAAAATGGGGTGGAATAGAGGAAATAGATTTTTAAACCTGGGAAAGATAAATATTTTGGAATAAGTTTGAAATCAGACAAAGGTGTAGTTTTAGGGAGATTTAACGGAATAACTCTCCGTGATAATAATAACACTCACATATGTGTTACTGCACCAACAAGAACAGGAAAAGGTGTATCAATAATAATTCCTACACTTATAGATTCATGGAATGAAAGTGTAGTTGTACTTGATATAAAAAGGTGAAAAACTATCAGTTGACTTCAGGAGCCAGAAAAGAAAAAAATTTGATAACCTTATTCTTAGATTTGCACCAAAGTCAAAAAAACTCATGTGGATACAATCCGCTGGCAGAAGTAAGGTTTCTAACTGAGTATGAAAATGCCAGATGTAAGACTTATAGTCGATATTATTATGCAGGAAGATAGTGGTGGTGGAAGTAAGGATCCTACTGGAATAATTCGGCTGCTGATCTTCTTATTGGGATAATTTTTTACGTTATGTATAAGAAATTTCTATGGAACCAAAAATTTGTTGTCGAAAATGGAGTAGAAAAACCTGTTTCAACAGCAAGTATGGCTGATGTAGTTGATTTTATAACAGACCCTACGTATGATGCCCTATCAAGGAAATTCTACTTAGAAAAGCTCAGGAAGAAGACATGATAGAGGAATTTGGAAAAGATGAAAAAAACTAAAAATATGTCAGAGAAAAATTTAATGAAAATGTATGCAACAGATACTGACATAATAGATGCAGGAAGACATCCTAAAAGCTGCAAGATATCTTGTAGAAAAAGGAAATCTTCCGGAGCAGACATTGGGATCAATAATAGGATCTGCAAAAGTGAAACTGTCAATATTTGAAATACCTATAGTAAAAAAAGAAATACAGATCACAGTGATTTCAGAATATTTGACCTCATGAATTATAAAAAATCCGGTTTCACTTTATTTAGTTGTACCACCAGCAGATATTACTTCATTATCTCCGCTTATTAAGATGTTACTGTTACAGATGGTGAATATTCTTACACCGGAAATAGACTATGTAAATAAAAAAGGTCATAAGTGGAAGATGCTTATGCTTCTTGATGAGTTTCCGGCAATTGGAAAATTGGAAGTTCTTGAAAAAGGTATAGGATATGTAGCAGGATATGGTATGAAAATGATGCTGATACTTCAATCCCTTTGATCAGCTTTTCAAAATATATGGAAAGGAAAATGGTTTTTATCAAACTGTCAGACACAGGTGTTTTACACATCAAATGATGAAACAACAGCAAATTATGTCAGCAAGTTGCTTGGTAAGGAAAACAATAGAGCAGTTTACGCAGTCAAATAAAACGGTGGGAACTATAATAAAATCTGAAAGTCAGCAATTTTTAGGAAAAGGATTTATTGGCACCAGATGAAGTAGGAAGATTTCCAAGTGATAAAAATAATAATAAAAACTATCAGGAAGAAATCCTATAAAAAAGTGACAAGATAGTATATTTCTTAGAAAAAAAGAATATGCTGATTTGACGAAGATTCCTTATATTTATACTGAAAGTTGTTATGATAAGAGTCAACAGTATATAAAACTTACAGAAGATCAGAAGAGAAGAAATAAGGATTATCCTTATAATTATCTTCCATATGAAAGTGCTCTTAAAAATATGAAGAGAGACTTAAAAAAATATATAACTCGATAAAGGCTATAACTCCCGAAATGATTAAGGAATTTGATGATAAGGAACGGGAAGCTTATAAGAGAAGTAAGGAAAAATTATATAAAGAATAGTAAAGGATTAAAAGAAATATCTTGACCTGTATAAAAAAACTCCAAAAAGAAGATCCTAGACTTAGAATAAAAAAATCTGAAAACAAACCTAGAAGATCAATAATAAAGGAACAGAATAACATTACAAGTACAATAAAGGTCAGTGATGCTGAAAAATTATGATAGTATAGATAATCTAATATTCAGAAATTCTAAGGATAGTACCGAGGAAGTGGTAAGTAATATAAACTTTGGGGAAAGTTTTAACAGTAATTTTGAAAATTTGGATAGAGTATCTGAACAGGAAGATAACAGTAATTTTTGAAGAATATGTAGATTTTGATGATTTTGAACAGGAAGATGATGAACTGTAGAAATATATACTAATACAAAAAAGAAGTGTAAGAAAAAATTTTACACTTCTTTTTATTTTATATAATATTTTTAATATCCTTTTTCTATCTTTTTCTATTTTTATTTAAAGAAGTACAAGGTGTATCGTTTACTGAATCATAATACAGTCCATCTTTTTCATAATAAGAACAATTTCTTGAATGCCATACAGTACAGCTCGTTGATAACATAAATAAAAATAAACAAAAATATAATTTTTTTCATTTTAATCTCCCTATCTTGGTTTTATATTACATTTTTCGACTCCTACATATTTTCCATCTACATATACTGATTTATAAAAAGGCTTGTTTTTTTCCTCATCATAAGAACATTCTCTATACAATCCCATATTCCAAGCATAACAGCTAGTTAACAATACTGACAAAGTAAGTAATAATACAATTTTTCATTTTATCTCCTTTTTATCTCGTATTTAATGATATTATAGTTTATGTAGCATAAATATTATTGAATAGAAGAAGTGTGAGAAAAAAGCTCACACTTTTGTATATTTTTAATTTATAGAGTATGATATAAAAATTTAATGTCTTTAATATCCTTTTTCTATTTCTTTCTATTTTTATTTAAAGAAGTACAAAGGTACTCTTTCTGGATATTTGCTCCAGTAATCATAATACAAACCGTCTTCATCATCATAAGAACATTCTCTGTAGTTACTAGGTTCTAAAAAGCACAGCTTGTTATTAATGTTAATAAAGTAAATAATAGTATAATTTTTCATTTCTATTTCAACTCCTATCGCACATTTGTAATGATGTCATTATTTTTTTGTATTAGAATATCTTGTCTGTTCTTCAAGTTTCTTTTTCTACTTTATTGGCATATTTTTGTAATTCCCTTTAATCTGTCTACTGACATTTCATTATTTGAAAATGTTCTCCTTTGTCATTACATTCTACTGGGAGTGCCAAAGTTTTTAAAAAAACATTTTTATTACTTACAGAAGGTTTGATTTTTAATGTATGAAATTCTGTCCCTTCTACTTTTTCTGTTGCTGCAATAAATCCATTTCCCATATTTGGTACCATTGTTAAAAAGATTACTCTGATTTATCCAACGGCCACAGTCAGTAACTGGTGCCGGATCTATTGCAAAACATTTTAAACCCGGTATATGAGAAGATGAATAAATAGCTTCCCCACCTGCTTTTTGAGTGTCCATTTACTGTTGTTAGTTCTTTGTATCCATTATACCCATTTTTTTATATCTTTCCATAACTTGATATGTAAACTTTTTAGCTGCTCTTTGTGTATCAGGTGTAAAAATTGTTGAAGGCAAATCATTTTGAATCCAGTCCTGTCTTGCACGTTTTCCTTTTTCTCCACCTATTAAAAAAATATGTTTCTAAGACCTTGACTTGCACCAAATATTATTTCAACTTTTTTTAGTATCCTTATTTCCTATAACAAGTGCTGACATCCCTGATTTTTTTATCAAATTTTTGGTTCCTCTAAAATTTTCATATTTGCTAAAAAAATTTTTCTAATTCTTTAGCTTCTTTTTATCTGTAATAAAAATCAAGATTTCCCTTTATTTTTTTAAATAATTTCATATATTTTTGCTAAAGTCTCAGGTGAATTGTTAAAATCCTGTATTACCCACATTTTACTATCTATCTCATCAGCATCAAAAATTTTTTTAAAGTATCAAGAGCCATTTTTACATTTTGTCCACTTAATGTTCTTTTGAGATTTTCTTCTTTTATTTTTTTCATTATCCCAGCTTTTCCAATTAGCAGTTGGAGCACCAACAGTATAAGATGCATTTATAATTTTGTGACTTTCTTTTCCTCTAAAAGCCTCTTTTTCTCCGTTGAGCCAAATCATCTTCTTTTTACGTTCAGTAACATTTTTGAGAATTTTTTTAGAATCTAATTCTAAAAAGTTCTGTATGATAGTACTTATTTTCTTTTTGTTGTATTTATTCTTTTAAAATTGAATCTCTCTTGAAACCTGTTATCTCTGTATCTTCATTCTTTTTCTCAGGCTTTTCAGAATGATGTTTCTCTAATGCTTCTTCCCAAGTAAAAATTTTTGCCATTCTTATCACATCCTTAATTCACATTTGAGAAAAAGTATACCATACCTATTTTTCATAGTCAAATTTCCATATTTTAACGGTTAACTATAATAAATATCTCGTAAATATTATATTTGCACCTAAAATTTATTATCTAAAATATTTTTAATAAAATTAGAATTCTATTACATAAAAGAGAGAATTTTTATTTTTGATAAAGGAACCTGATATTATAAATTAAGTATATGTAGGAATTTATCTATCTGTATATAGATAGATAAAAAGGAATTATAGAGTACACTTTATAGAAAAAAACTAATAATAAATATTGATATTGACATAAGGAGAGGGACTATGAATTTGAAAAAGTCAGGATTAATTTTGTTTGCAGGCTTATTTATATCAAGTTTTAGTTATGGACAAGATTATGTAAAGGATTATCCGCCTGGAGTAACTCAAGCTTTACCTTCTAAGGTAGATAGAGAATTTTTTTAGATGAAGATGATGATAATTATAATGAAGATTTTATAAGAATAAGAAGAGAAAGATATGAAAATGGGAAAAATGTAAGAAAAATTTCTATATTTTTCCCGTTGGCATGATTATCTTGAAGAAGTAGCCGAGGAAAAAAATGCGGCAACAGGAATATGAGAATTCAATGCGAAGATACGAATCAGAATTAAACAGGGTAAATAAAGAAAATCAAAGAATAAGGGAAAGCAGTCAGTCTTCTTCATCTGAGATAAATGCTTCTCAGGAAATTCTATCAATATAGAAGATCTCAATTATCAAGGGTCAGGAAATTAAAAAAATGTGATATGAAGATGAAACGGGGAAATAAAAATTAAGATGTAGCAGAAGTATAATATTGAAAGGAATGAAATGAAGGGAAAAAAATAAGGAAAAAGAAACAAAAGTAGCTTCTGGAAAAACTTTTTAAAAAAATATCGTTGATAACTTTCGACTTACAACTACAAACGATAGTGTAAATTTTTATATACCTTACAGAAGAATGATTGATAAAAATACGCTTCTCCTTAAAAATGGAGGATTTGCCAGAATTTTTGAAATTATAAATCAGGATTTGGACTATATTGATGATATAGACAAGATACTGGAATATCTCAATGATACATTGAAAGAAGCTGGAAGTGGTGTAGTTATTCATTATGAAACTCAAAAAGACCTATTTCAAAAGAAGAAGAGAAAATAAGTGACTTATCTCCTATTCCTACAATTATAGGACATAGAATGCGTAGCAATTTATTTAAGAAAAAGATTTTTATGAAGTGAGACATTATTTGACAATTTCCTATTTATATGATTATAATAAGGAAAAGAATATAGATGAAGCTCTATTCAATGAAGGAAATCTTGGGAAAAAAAGATTACATGAAGCAGTTTAATGATTTGATAAAAGGAATTTAACAGGAAAGTGGAAGATATCCTTTTTAGACTAGATTATGCTGTATTGAAGATTAAGATTTTTGGAAAATAGCGATCTTCTGAATTTTTCTGTATAGAACAATAAATCCTGTCACTTCAGATGTGGATTTAAGAGTTCCACCCTTGGTTTTTTTCTATTGATGAGTGGCTTAGCTGTTCTCAAATGGAAATAAAAAAATGGAATGCTCAAGGTAGGAGATGATTATACAAAGGTTGTAAGTATAAAACTGTTTCCTGATACTGTGGTACCTCAAGTATTTTCTGAACTGGAAAAAGTTAAAATTTCCATTTAGAGTACTACTAGATTAATAGGTCTTTTCAAAAAGAAGAAGCCATTGCTTCAATAAAAATATTGAAAAAAATATCAATTTGGTAAGAGATATAATATGATTCAAATTGTTTTGAATGCCTTTAATGCTGCAAGGGGAGAAAATCCTGATGGAGGGAACGTAAACAGAATAAGGAAAACATATGAAGCTAAATATGCTAGGGAAGAATTGGAAGCAAACAGAGTTTCCTATGGATATTACACTTTTTCTGTGATTGTTTCTGACAAAAGTCCTCAACGGCTTGAAGAAAAATAGCTTTGGTTATAAGGGTAATAAACAGACATGGATTTACGTGTCTTGATGATAAGCTTAATGTTAAAGATGCATATTTCGGTGCAATGCCTTCAAATATAAAGCAGAATATTAGAAAGAGTCCGATGAATTCAGAGTCATTGGGCTATATGTTGCCAATATCTTCAGTATTTGAGGGTCTATCCTGGGATGAAAGAATAAAAAGCTCCAAATTTATTTAATACAATAAGTAATGATGAATTTTTTCACTTTAGTAATAAAGTTGATGATGTAGGACACACTCTTATAATAGGACCCTACAGGGAAAGGAAAAATCTGTAATGCTTGGTACTATGGTATTAAATTTTATGAAGTATGAAAGTAAATACCTTGATGAAAGGAACGTGCAGAAAAAGTGGAGCACAAGTATTTATCTTTGATAAGGGAGCTTCTTCTAAAGTACTTACGATAGCTTCAGGTGGAAAATTCTATGATTTAGATAGTGAAAAATCATATGGCATTTCAGCCATTACGTAACATCCATAAAACAAAAGATTTAGAATTTGCTATGGAATGGGTAATGGGGATTATTGAACAGGAAGATGAACATCTTGCAAAAGATGTTGAAAATAGGAAAGAGGTTTATGATGGATTGTTGGCACTTTCAAAAATGGAAGAGCCACAGAAAAGAACAATAACCAATCTTGTAAAACTTGTTCAGCCACCTAAGTTAAAGGAAGCATTAAGAGTTTATTCACAGGAAGGGATTTACGGGGCATATTTTGATAATAATGATGATGTTATGGAAGATTCCAATTTTATGACCTTTGAAATGGGTAAAATTATGGAAAAACCTAAGGTTCTTCTGCCTGTTCTGGAATATCTCTTTTACAGAATAGAAAGTGAAAAACTCGGGAAAGATATACCGACACTTGTAGTTCTTGATGAGTGCTGGGTATTCCTGAGACATGAGAGAATGAAGGCAAAAATAGAAGAATGGCTTAAAGTATTGAGAAAAGCAAACGCATCGGTGGTATTTGCCACACAGTCATTAAGGATATTGAAAAAAATCAAGCATTGCTTCTACTATAAAGGATGCATGTATGACTAAAATATTTCTTCCTAATGAAAATGCCCTCAGTACACATAGTAAAAATATGAAGGATATAACCTTTTCACAAATTGCAATAGCAACAATAGATAGAGCATATGGTCAGAGACAGTATCTGTATAATTCGAAATACGGTACAAGGCTATTTGAATTGAATCTTTCTAGGCTTGAGCTGGCATATGTAGGGTGCAGGAGATGATATCTCGAAAATGATGATAGAAAATTATCAAACACATATCTGGAGCAGTATCCTGAACCTGAAAGGAAAAAATGAATATCTTAAGAATCTAAATAAAAGCTTATCTGAAATATAAGTATGATGAAGGAAGAATAAGCAGAGAAGATTTAGAAATAGCAGATACGATAATAAAAAATTTTTAAGTAAAAATAAAAAAATAGAAAAGGAGACAATAATGAAAAAGAAAAATTTACTTTGTTAACAGTATTTACAATGATATTTGTAAATATGGTTTTTATCACAAATGCGGAGCCAATTTTTAAAGAAAGTGGGAATGTAAACACGGATATGGCTACGAGATGAAGCTCTTACCAGAGTTTTATCAGGAATTATAGGGATTTCTTCCATGGATTCAATGGATTGTAACAGCTGGAGGATTATTAATGTTTGCAATTTCTGTATTCAATCTGTATAGAGGACAGCAACTGGATTTAGCAGAACTATTTAAAAACTTAATTATCTATGGAATAATAATAGGTGGAGCATGGTTCGGACCCTAAAATTGTTGCAGATATGGCAGGAGCAAATGATAACACAGGTCATGGTATCGAGATAAATCAGATGTATATAATTGAATAGATAATAGAAGGAGTATATGCTCCCTTTTTTTATACTATAAATATATTTGAAATATAGAAAAATTTTTATAAGAATGGGTAAAAAGTATTTAAAAATAAGGGTTAGATTATATTTTTTTAGAAAATTGATTTTTCTATTAAATAATGTATAATCTTATATAGAAGTTTAATAAATATTAGAATATTAGTTAGATTTAAAAATACTTATCAGATATAAAAAGGAGGAGAAGGATGGTTATAGACTATGGGAATGGAGAGATAGCAACAAGTATTGAAAATGTAATACTATTTGGAAAAAACATCTATGAAGCTTGTCATATCAAATATTCTTCTTTTTAGTTCTTATTTTAGTTGTATTAAATATACTGTATGAAATATTACTTTTAGCAGTTGATAATGAAATTTTCAAAGATTATATCCAAAATAATGAGTGAGCTGATTTTTGCAGCTTTTCTATTTTTTTATAATGACAAACTGGCTTGGAGGATTAAATATACTTGAGAATATATTGGAACCACTTATATTTGAACGGATACCCAAATATATATTTAGTTTTAAAGTTGGGAATCAACCTTTATTTATAACTGATGGTGTGCTATTAAATTTAGATAAAGTGTAGAACACTTTAGAAGAAATTCAAAAAGAATATATGAAATAAAATCTGCATGGCTAATATTTGTGGATTGGGTTTTTAAGAGTAATTTAGGGATTTAATATTATATTACTGTTACTTAAAATGTTTATGTATATAATGATTATATTATTCTTTGGAGATATATTAAGAATTATAATAGAAATACATCTCATGCTTGTTTTTCTGGTATAGCTTTTATTCTTATGGTATTTAAACCATTAAGGAAAAATTATGGAATGATAATCCCCAATATTATACTCAAAGCAGCAGTACAATATTATATGGTTTTTTTATTTGTATAGGTTTGATTACAGGATTTCTAAACTATATTTATTCAATAGGAGGAAAAAATTTTATATATTGCTGCAATTTTTTTCTTTCAGTAGGTTTTATGAAATCAATCATATCTTCAATAAGAAGACTCGGCTCAAAATTGTAGATTGAAAAATACAAATACAGTAGCTAAGTTAACAGGGAATTCGGAAAAAATGTTTGTCTTGTAGGTAAGGCAATCTAGACTAGCTTATACTTATGATACAAAAATTAAAAGAAAACTAGTGATTTTGAATAAAGAAAATAATTTTAGAATAATATTTATGACTGATGAACAAAAATTATCAAGATTTAAATAAAAAAATATATAAAAAACGAGGAGAAAAAAATATGAGTGAAGAATTGAAAGAAAATTATAAGGAAGAAATGAATTTTGGAAAAGGAATGAACGAAGAATTTACAACAGATGGAGAACTTCATGAGGATAAATTTTTGAATAAAAAATTTTGGTTATCCGATACAGCGGACAGTTTTAAAATAGAAAAAGGATGGAGAAGATTATTTTATAACAGATTATATTGATGACTCTTTTTGGAGAGGAAGGAGAGAAAACATTAAAGGGAAAAAATCAAAAATTAGAGTTAAAGGACGATGTATATCTTATTGCTGAAGATGGATTAGTTTATGCATACGATACAAATTTTTGAAAAATTAGTATTTCTAAATCAGGAAAATAATTTAAGAATAATTTATATTGCTGATGAAGAGTAGAAAAATAAAAAAATAGTATTATCAGTAAAAATTTTATAATAATTAATATAAATTTAGGGAGGAAAAATGGAAGATAATAGAATGGGTGTAATTTTAAAAGAGAATACTAAGACAAAAAGGAACAGATGTTCATCCAACTGTAGAAATATTTTGAAGAGGCAATGGAAATGATAAGGACAGGAAATGTAGAGAAATATTTGATTTAGATGAAGAAGCAAGAAGTTCATTAGAACTTTTTGGAGAAGCAATAAAGAAGATAAGATACAAGGTCACAGATATAAAGAGGAAGGGATACATTGAATTTGAAAGCAAATTTAAAAAGTACCTAATCTAAGCATGGTAAGAAGCAAAACTTTATGAAAAAAATAGGGAAGTATCATGAAAAAGCTATTAGATAAAAACTGAAGATGAAGTTGAAAAATACGACATTGAAATGGTTAAAGGAAACTATATTTGAGGAATTGAATAGTAAAGAAGTAAAATACAATATGGAGAATATAAATATAAGATACATGGTGACGCATGGGAAGTGGAAGATGACACTGAACTAGTGAAAGTATTCAATTTTAAAAATAGAAGAAGAGTAATAGATAAAAAAATAAAAGAGAAGCCTTTTTAATAAAAAAATATGTAGATATTGTATTAATGAAATTAAAAATAAATCTATTTAGTTATTGATAAGGATTAATTTTTGTGTAAAACAGAGATTAATCCTTTTTAATTAAAAACAAAATATGACTTTTAATATGAAAAAATATATGGTAAAATACGTTTTAAATCTAGTAAATTTAATACTTTGAATATAATTTAGCTAAATTTGACAAAAATTTTGGTACATATATTACCATAAATTCAAGAAATAAAAAATATGAATTAAGAAAAGAGGAGAGTTATGGCAGTAGCATTAAATAAAAAAAGCAAATTCTTTTGCAAATAATCCACTTTTTGTAGGAATAGGTAAAAATAATAGGGTGATGTATCAAAAGAAACGTCGAGAATAAGAAAAAACGTAGTTGACACAACAAAAAAGGTAATAAATAATGCAGTACAGGGAACAAAAAAGTGGCAACTGATGTAACAAAAGAAGCAGTAAAAAAATAGCAAAAATATATCAAAAGAAACATCAAAAATAGCAGGGAATATAGTTAATGGAACAAGAAAGGTAGCAAATAATCTAGTACAGGGAACAATGGCAACTAACGTAACAAAAAGCAAAGAAAGTAATGGATAATGTAACAAAATCTGCAGATAATATCAAAAAAAGAGGCAGAGAAGGTAGTAAAAGATGCAGCTAATGGAATGAAGGATACAGTAAATAACGTAGTTAAAGGAGTAAATAATGCTTTAGGTTATATAAAAGAAAATATAAAAGAGATTATGAAATGTTAGAAAATGAAGCAAAAAATAGAAGAGGTAAATAAAATATTAGATGAACAGGAAAAAAAGTCAGAAGAATAAAAAGTTTTTCAGAAGGAATATCTGGAATGGAACTTGGAGAGGATACAATTTCAAATAGAGTTGCAATGTCTGATAGTTCTGATAGAGAGTCAATTTATAATAACTTTAAATTAGAAAAGATTTTAAGAAAGGTAAGATATTCCCTTATGGTAAAGAGGAGTTTGAGATACTTGATATAGTTAAGACAAAATCGGGAATGAAGGCAGTTGTACTTGGAAATAAAAATACAAAAGGAGTGGAAATTATTTATGAAGGAAGTACGGCACCAACAGAAATATTAAAAAAAGGAGGACAGGTACTTCAAGACTGGGGTAATAATGGAGGTGGTAATAAGCGTAGATCTAGATTAGATTTAATAACGGGTGGCTTATCAGAAATTGTAAAAATCTCCAGTAGAAGGTACATTGAAATTTGCTCTTAGAGGTATGTATGAATCTAATGAAAATGGAACACCATTACACTATCAGGAAGCCTTGGAACTTGCTAAAAGAGTACAAAACGAGTATAAAGATGGAAAAGGTGGATATAATAAAGGACTGACAAGAGTAAGTGGACATTCAAAAGGTGGAGGAGAGGCTATATATACAGCTTCACATTTAAATATAGAAGCAATAGCCACAGATCCTGCACCAGTAAATAATCCTGGGAAATATTTATACAATAACAAAAATTATTAGAGTTGTTCCAAATAACGGTAGTGGTCTTTTAAAATATTAAGCCTTCAAAAAGCAATCTTGGAATTATCGACTAAAGTTTCACCATATTCTTCTAAAAACTTTAAGTAAAGATAAAATTTCAGATGAAATAGATAGAATAACAAAGAATCATAAAAACTTATTCTGTAGGAGCTTTAGTTGGAAAAACAGAGAATGGATAATCTGCCAACACTGGAAGTGAAAGCACATAAAGAAGATGGACTTCACCACAAAAACAGATTATGAAAGTGTATTAGCAAAAGAAAAAAAGAAGTATTAAACAATTTAAAAATTATAAAAGCATCTCAAAACAGAGGGAGGTAAGAATGGATTCTGTCAAAAAGGATAAATGGATGACAATATTAATGCTTTTGGCAGTATTTTGCCATGTATTATGTTGTAGTATTACCTAAGATAAAAAGCAAAATACTTTAATGAAACAGTAAAAAATGCTCCACAAAGATTATAAAATCAAAAATAAATAAGGATGATTATATTGTAAAGTATGCACCGCTGGCAGGCTGGTCAAGGGCTATTATTATATGGAAAAGAAGAATAAAAATCTTAAAAGTGCAAAATCCAAATATTTGAAGCTGGATCCTGAAGTATATTATGTAAGTAGTTATACAAATATAATATAGAGAAAAAAATATAATTTTTCATCTAAAAAGAGACAAGGAAAAATTCGGTATTGTTTGATTTGATAAAAAAATATGGTTTTGGTCCATATTTTATAAAATGAGTTTATATATGATAAAAACGAAGGAAATGATTTTGAAAAATAGAAGAAATACTATCAAAGTATATTGAGAAAGATCAGATGCGATATAGCTTGTCATATTTTACAGGAGATAGTATCATATTAAGTTTCTTTAATGAAAAAGTGCTTATATGAAAAATTCTCTTTTAAATGTGGATGTTGATTCTGAGGACTATGATAAAATATTGGAAATGGATAAGAAATTTGCTTCGTATTTTTCAGTTGAAAGGATTTTGATAAAAATAGACTGGTATGAATTTAAGAAATATCTGAATATAAAGCCGATTTTTATGTTTTGTAACAAGATTGGACAAAGAGGAATTAGGAAAGGTAAAAGGAAGCAATAAGCCATATTATAATAAGGATGAATATACCATATATTTTTCAGAACTTGGTTGGAAAGATTAATAGGAAATGAAAAATTTCCAGAACAGATGTATCTGGAGAATTTTTATTGAATATTAAATAGTTTTTCTTATTTATCCGGATTCCATGAACTGATAACATTTGCCAACTCCATTCTATTATCTGCACTACCCTCCTGTATAAGCATATAAATTTTATTATTATGATCAATGTAGCTTGCAGAATAAAGGCTTTCATCATTCATTAAAATTGTTAGGTTTATAGTATCAAAAACCATTTTATGATTACAACTATCAAGAGACATATTTTTCTTTAGAAACTCCCTCATTAATATATTTTTGCATAATTATACGGGCTATTTTTTTCAGCAGTCACTCCATTTTCTTTTAGGAATAACATCTAAAAGTAACAATGTTCTGAATATCTAGACATATTTGAACAGCAGTAGGGGAAGCGTTCGGATCATCAAATTCAAGCCAGTTTTCAGGTTTTGTAACATATCCTACTGTCTGATTTCCATATCTTTCTCCCTGTATGCTATTACTGTTTTCAGAACTATTTTCCTGCTTTTCTGTCTGTACATCAGTTTTTCAGTTCTAGAAGAAGTATCTTCTTTTACATTTCTATCACTATCTCCACATGAAAAATATTGCAAATAGTAAGATAAAAAAATCATTATAAATTTTTCATATTTTCTCCATCTCTTTTTATAAATTTTTAGTTAATAATAAAAATTATACAACAATGATTTTTAAAAGTCAAACTATTTATATTAGGAACGAGACTAATTTTAATAGGTGAATACATTTGCTGGATATGAAAACAAGATTTCATACAAAATATTGATATATACCCATATTTTTTATATAAAAAAATAGGTATTTTTATCAGTAAATACAATATTTTTGATACAGTTATTATGAAATTTGACAGATTATAGATATATGATGTAGAATATTTATATAAAAATGAAAATTAGCTAATTTAGATGAAAAATATGTATAGAAAGAGGAAAAAATATGGATGACGTATTGAATCTTAATAATAAGAAAGAAAAACAGCAACAGTAATACAATAGCTGCATTGAGAGAAGAAGTTGTAAAGAATGCACAGGATATACTAAACAGAAAAACCAAGACCCAGATATGTTTGGGGAGCAACAGGACCAAATTCTTATGACTGTTCCGGATTTACAAGTGAACTTTTGAAAAAATCAGGAATTACTATACCAAGAGTTTCTGCAGCTCAGGGAAATTATGTAAAATCGTGAAATGGATAAAAGTAAATTAAAACCAGGAGATTTAGTGTTTTTTTCAGACTGTTTCTAAAAAGCCAAATCAGATAACACATGTTGGTGTATATATAGGAAATGGTAAATTTATTGATTCCGGTGGAGGAGGATCTAAAATGGTCCTAGAAATCCAGGACATGGAGTTAGAATTTCAGACTTAAACAGCAGTTACTGGAGCAAAAAATTTATGGGTGGTACTTCACTGGAAAAAATAGCCGAAAAAAGTAAATACAATGCTAAAGGTAAAAGTACTATAAAGAAAGAAATGGTTAATAATGATAAAAACGCTTTCTGCACCACAGAAAACAAATGTCAACAGTAAAAGACTTGAAAAATGTCTTGACTATATATTTCAGGTTGAAGGTGGGTATTCAAATCATCCCTAACGATAAAGGAGGGGCTACAAAGTATGGAATTATACAAGCAGAAGCAAGAAGACATGGATATACAGGAGATATGAAGAACTTTACTAAAGACAAGGCAAAAGAAATTTATACGAAGGATTATTACTACAAGAATAAACTGGATCAGATAAAAGACGACAGGGTAGCTCTTTCTGTGTTTGACTGGACAGTTAACAGTGGAGGAGCGAAAAAAAGAAATACAGAAGATGCTGAATAATGAATATGGTTATAATCTGTCTACAGACGGTGTAATAGGCGAACAGACTTTAGCAGCTCTAAATGCTGTAAAATCCAGATTCACTACTGAAAAGTATTTCTACAACACAACGTAACTATTATGATGCCTTGTAGAGAAAAAAGATCCTAAAAATAAATCCTTCCAGAAAGGATGGCACAACAGAATAGCTAGAAAGGAAGATTATATTAAAAATAATTTCCTTAATGTAATATCAGGACAAAGTTTAGCGGCAATTGCAGCAAAAAGCTTGGAAAATACTGTAAAAAGATAGAGATGTTGTACAAAAATATAAATAAAGCTGTAAAAAAGCAATACAAGATGTAAAAAAATCATCAGAAAATGTAAGATAGGAAGATTGTCTGTAAAAGGAATGGAAGAGCAGTAATTTAAAAAGCTTGACAGTTAAAAAGGAAGAATATAGATAGCTGATATCTTTAATTCTTCCTTTTAGTTTAATATACTCAAAAGGATTTTTGGGTGTAATAAAAAATGAGAGTAAGAGTATCTAGAATTTTAAGAGGGTTTAGAATTTTGTGTAAATCTTTAAATAATATACGGTAAAATAATTATATATTTGAAGTATTTAAGCAAACAAAAACTATACCTCCCGGCTAATCGGAAGTCCACCTGCTGCGGAATTCCATATAGCCAGGAAATATAGTTCCGTATTAATTTTCCATTTATTCTGACATATTCTTTTCTATACATATACAACTGTTTATTCATTTTTAATTTACAATAAAAATATTTTTGTCATTTCTAGTTACTAATATACCTTATTTCCATACTTATCTTCACAATGAATATATCCACTAGAATATTCATAACATCTCACTCCTCTTTCGGCTCTTCTTTCACGTGCTTCATTCCATAGCTGAGGATCAAACAAACTACAACTAAATACAGTCATAGCGAGTATAGTAAGCATTATTAACTTTTTCATATATATATCATCTCCTATTATTCTAGTATTATCTATCTAATCATATCATTTTATTCCTGTCATAATTTGAAACTTCAACTTTATTAGGTTTTCCAGCCACATTACCTGCATTAATCCTTGCCTGTCTTACAGCCTCAGATCCCGAAGAGCCACCAAGGCTTACTATTCTTATGTTACTAACTGTACTCCCCCAAGCACTATTAAGCATATCGACAGCATCTTTTTGTTTATCCCTGTAATATTCCTGACTGTAGGGATAATTGCTGTCTTTGCCTTCAAGTTCTTTGTTAGAGAACACGTCTTTGAAACCTGTTCCAACATTTTTGAGCTGATCAAAATCTGCTAGGTTCGCATTCATTCCCCCTACGATAGCGGAGAAGAGTTTAGCGGACATAATGCCCATTCCGTGTCTGCGGCTTTTCTCATGGATGTATTGGCATCATTCATATTGAGGGCATTGGCAGCATTTTTTTTAAATGCGGCACCTGTACGCGGTCTTCCATATTGGTTATTACCGTTTGCAGTGGGTCTACCGACGTTCTGCAGGGCTTTCTGGAAAGTGTCGTTATTTCTGCTATCACCACCTTTATAAGAAGAATTGTTATTTTTACCACCGTCCTTTCCGTTAGTAAGTTCGTCAAGCTTTGCACCACCGAACAAGGCGAGCCCCGAAACAGCCATACCGGCGGCCTGTGCTAGTCCCATGAAAGCGGCGTCTGAAGAGAAACCGAGTCCTGAACCTGTAGTGACAGCTATAGCCATCATACCGATGTTCTCCATAACCTGAGAGAGCATGAGGAGTACGACGGCGAGAGCGGCAATGGCCTGAATGCTGTTACCGGTGGCATGAGGGTTCATGACCTGGTAAGAGATACCGGTCATGGCTACTGTCATGAAGAGGGTAACGGACTGCTGCACGATCATCTGTATACCTTTCTGTCCGATCTGAGCAGTACTTTCCATGGTAAGGAACATGAGGGTGAGAACACGGAGAAAGTAGTCAGCATGAGGGCGGTAAAGATGTTCGAAACATAGACAGCTATGATTTTACCGCTGAGCCAGATGCAGAACAGTAGGAGTATGATCTTTGCCAGGTTTGTGAAGATGGCGAAGAAGGTCATGAACCCGAAGACATCCTTAAGGATATTGAGGGGTCTGTTGAAGAAGGCCATAGCGATATACCCTGGAGTAGCATTCTTTATGGCGGGGTTGTCAAAGAAGACAGAACCGAGCCTGTAGAAGAGGGTAAAAAACAGTTCGGTGAATCTAGTGACGAGCGTACCGTCCATTTTAATTGAACTGATGTTATTACCGGTACCGATTCTCAGAGGGTATGCCACAGGAGTAACAAGGATGAATGCGATAATAAGGTTTTTGACGAACCTTGGAATAATCATCCTGAAGACAGAATATATGTCCACCTGAGAGATATTCTTGAGAATGGTGGAAAAAGAATATCGATGGTCATGAAGAAAATAAGAATGAGTCCGCATAATCTGCTAATCTTCACGGAAACACCCCTGTAGATAATAAGGAGTCCGTAGTAGAGGGCATCCACCATACGTTCTATTACATTTCCCCCGCTTCCTGCCCGCCTAAATACATCTGCAAATGCATCGGAATTGGCATCAGCCATTGCGATGGAACTAAATAAAGTAAAAAGAAGTAAAGTGAAAAGTAGAAAACCTCTATTTATAGTTATTCTATGTATCTTCATTATCAGCTCCTTTCATTTAATTTTAGTAAATTATACCTTATATTAATAAAAATCAATTTTTATTAGACATACCATAAAAGTGCGTATTTATTAAGTAAACTCAACTTTTTAAAAAATTTTTCTCAAAGCTTTTTTTAATTATTTTTAATTAATCAATAATTGAAATTTATATTAGACCCAAAAACCGAATATATTAAATCCCCTATTGCCCAAGTTATTCCTATGATAACTGCAGCCTGAATAAATTTCATGAAAATACCTGATAAATCAGGGTACGACCTGCTGTAAACAGTTCAGGAAAAAAATTCCCACTACAGTCACAAGTAACATTACGGCTGTTATTACCCATTGCAGAAACCTTATATATTGAAAAAGAACCCCATTAACTTCATTTGTTATTTCAACTGCAGCCTGATCCAGTTCGCGGCATTTCAAGAATTGTCACAAAAAGATAAGAACTGTAACAATAAAAAAATAATAGATACTTTTTATTGTGCATCATCTTTCAACCTTTCTTTTATATATGTATTCAAATATAAATTAAAAAATTTATAAAGTATAATAGAATGTAATATTTTTGTATTAAATATAAGTAAGTATTAATATAATTTTATACTTCTCTTCCTAATCAGCTTTTTAAATATAGTCTATAAAAATAAAAATTATAAATAAATTCTGCTAAATTATAACATGCTTTCTTATTAAAATCAAATATTTTACGTATACATGGTAGATTCTTGATATGTATTATTACATATACTCATTGCAATTCGCTTTAAAATGATGTATAATTATTCATGTAAACATAAACTAACAAAAATCTGGATGCCCTCTACTACGGACTCCTTATTATCTACAGGGGTGTTTCCGTGAAGATTAGCAGATTATGCGGACTCATTCTTATTTTCTTCATGACCATCGATATTCTTTCCACCATTCTCAAGAATATCTCTCAGGTGGACATATATTCTGTCTTCAGGATGATTATTCCAAGGTTCGTCAAAAACCTTATTATCGCATTCATCCTTGTTACTCCTGTGGCATACCCTCTGAGAATCGGTACCGGTAATAACATCAGTTCAATTAAAATGGACGGTACGCTCGTCACTAGATTCACCGAACTGTTTTTTACCCTCTTCTACAGGCTCGGTTCTGTCTTCTTTGACAACCCCGCCATAAAGAATGCTACTCCAGGGTATATCGCTATGGCCTTCTTCAACAGACCCCTCAATATCCTTAAGGATGTCTTCGGGTTCATGACCTTCTTCGCCATCTTCACAAACCTGGCAAAGATCATACTCCTACTGTTCTGCATCTGGCTCAGCGGTAAAATCATAGCTGTCTATGTTTCGAACATCTTTACCGCCCTCATGCTGACTACTTTCTCCGTGTTCTACCTCATGTTCCTTACCATGGAAAGTACTGCTCAGATCGGACAGAAAGGTATACAGATGATCGTACAGCAGTCCGTTACCCTCTTCATGACAGTAGCCATGACCGGTATCTCTTACCAGGTCATGAACCTCATAGCCACCGGTAACAGCATTCAGGCCATTGCCGCTCTCGCCGTCGTACTCCTCATGCTCTCTCAGGTTATGGAGAACATCGGTATGATGGCTATAGCTGTCACTACAGGTTCAGGACTCGGTTTCTCTTCAGACGCCGCTTTCATGGGACTAGCACAGGCCGCCGGTATGGCTGTTTCGGGGCTCGCCTTGTTCGGTGGTGCAAAGCTTGACGAACTTACTAACGGAAAGGACGGTGGTAAAAATAACAATTCTTCTTATAAAGGTGGTGATAGCAGAAATAACGACACTTTCCAGAAAGCCCTGCAGAACGTCGGTAGACCCACTGCAAACGGTAATAACCAATATGGAAGACCGCGTACAGGTGCCGCATTTAAAAAAAATGCTGCCAATGCCCTCAATATGAATGATGCCAATACATCCATGAGAAAAGCCGCAAAAAAAAGACACGGCATGGGAATTATGTCCGCTAAGCTCTTCAACGCTATGGTTAAAGGTATGAATGCGAACTTCAGTAACTTTGATTCTGTAAAGGACGTAGGGGCTGGTTTTTAGAGATGTGTTCTCTGATAAGGATTTCGAAGGTATGGGAAACAGCTATCCGTACAGTCAGGAATATTATGCAAAAATGAGAAGATTTGGTCAACAAAGAGTTAAAAATGCATTTATTGATGCAGCTGACAAACTGAGCGAAGTGAATCTTGGTGGTTCTTCAGGATCCGAAGCCGTGAGACAGGCTAGATTGAATGCCAGTGATTTGGCTACAAAGCCTAATGAGGTTGAGATTTCAAATTATGACAGAAACTAAGCTGTGATTAAGTAATTAAATTATTGACATAGATAAAAACAATGCGAAGGGAGATGAATATATTCATGAAAAAGATTATTATGCTGATAATACTCGCTATGACTGTGTTCAGCTGTGAACTGCTTAATCCGAATGAATGGAGAGAAGCAGAGAAAGAAGCTGCTGAAAGAGGAGAAAAAATGTTATAGAAGATATGACGGTACGGTCTACTGTAAGGACAAGTATGGAAATAGATATTAATAGAATACGAAAGTTGAAATACAATAATATAAAGAAAAATATGAACTAAAAAAATGAATAAACAGTTGTATGTATATATGAAAAGAATATATCAGAATAAATGGAAAATTAATATGGAACTATATTTCCGGCTATATGGAATTCCGCAGCAGGTGGAGCTCCGATTAGCCGGGAGGTATAGTTTTTGTTTGCTTAAATCTATGGACTTACATATGCAGATTGATTTTTACATTAAAATGATGTATAATTATTCATATAAACATAAACTAATAAAAAAATCTGGATACTCTCGCCGTCGTACTCCTCATGCTCTCTCAGGTTATGGAGAACATCGGTATGATGGCTATAGCTGTCACTACAGGTTCAGGACTCGGTTTCTCATCCGACGCGGCTTTCATGGGGCTAGCACAGGCCGCCGGTATGGCTGTTTCGGGGCTTGCCTTGTTTGGTGGCGCAAAGCTTGACGAACTTACTAACGGAAAGGACGGTGGTAAAAATAACAATTCTTCTTATAAAGGTGGTGATAGCAGAAATAACGACACTTTCCAGAAAGCCCTGCAGAACGTCGGTAGACCCACTGCAAACCGTAATAACCAATATGGAAGACCGCGTACAGGTGCCGCATTTAAAAAAAATGCCGCCTACAGAAAGAATGCGGCTTACCGACATAATATGTCAGAGGCAGACAGAGTAATGAAAGACAATCTAGGAAGAAGGCATGGAATGGGCGTAATGTCCGCTAAACTCTTCTCTGCCATGGTTGGTGGGATGACTACTGAAAACCTTCATGACATCGATGTAATGAAAAGAGTTGGTAATGAATTTAAGGATGTATTCTCTGATAAAAGACTTCCAAGGCAAAGACAGCAGTTATCCTTACAGCTCCAAATACTATGAGGATAAAAAAGAAGAAGCGGGGGAAATGTTTAAGAAAGCTTGGGCTGATACAGTTGATAGAATGAGAGGAGTAAATTTAGGAGGTTCCTCAGGGATCTGAAGCTGTAAGGCAGGCAAGAATTAATGCCAATGATGTGGCTGGAAAAACCTAATAAAGTTGATGTTTCAAATTATGAAGGTAAATAAATAATGATTATATAATTAAGTTATTGACTAGATAAAGATAAATACGAAGGAGATGAATAAACTTATGAAAAAGATTATCATGTTAGTTATACTCGCTATGACTCTTGTCGGATGTGAGCTTTTGATCCTAGTGGCTGGGAAAGAGCTCGTCAAAAAGCAGCTGAAAGAGGAAGGGAATGTTACAGAGATCGTTATGGTAACTTTTATTGCGAGGATACAAAATAAGGGAAAAATATGAACCAAAAATGAATAAACGGTTGTATATGTATATGAAAAGAACATGTCAGAATAAACGGAAAAATTAATATGGAACTATATTTCCCGGCTATATGGAATTCCGCAGCAGGTGGTCTTCCGATTAGCCAGGAGGTATAGTTTTTTTGTTTGATTAAATCTATGGACTTTCATATGCAGATTGATTTTTACATTAAAATGATGTATAATTAACATTATTATTAATTTAATTATATGAAGGAATAATCTTCTAATTACCTTACTCATCTTCACAAACCTGGCAAAGATCATACTCCTACTGTTCTGCATCTGGCTCAGCGGTAAAATCATAGCCGTCTATATATCGAACATCTTTACCGCCCTCATGCTGACTACTTTCTCAGTCTTCTACCTCATGTTCCTTACTATGGAAAGTACTGCTCAGATCGGACAGAAAGGTATACAGATGATCGTACAGCAGTCCGTTACCCTCTTCATGACAGTAGCCATGACCGGTATCTCTTACCAGGTCATGAACCTCATAGCCACCGGTAACAGCATTCAGGCCATTGCCGCTCTCGCCGTCGTACTCCTCATGCTCTCTCAGGTTATGGAGAACATCGGTATGATGGCTATAGCTGTCACTACAGGTTCAGGACTCGGTTTCTCTTCAGACGCCGCTTTCATGGGACTAGCACAGGCCGCCGGTATGGCTGTTTCGGGGCTCGCCTTGTTCGGTGGTGCAAAGCTTGACGAACTTACTAACGGAAAGGACGGTGGTAAAAATAACAATTCTTCTTATAAAGGTGGTGATAGCAGAAATAACGACACTTTCCAGAAAGCCCTGCAGAACGTCGGAAAACCTGACACCCTGTCCTCAAATAACAGATACACTGATAAAAGACCGGAGGCCGGTTATAAGAAAAATGCCGCCTACAGAAAGAATGCGGCTTACAGACATAATATGTCAGAGGCAGACAGAGTAATGAAAGACAATCTAGGAAGAAGGCATGGAATGGGCGTAATGTCCGCTAAGCTCTTCAACGCTATCGTTGGTGGGATGACGACTGAAATTAGTGACTTAGATGATATAAGTAGCATTGGTAGAGGATTTAAAGACGTATTCTCAAACAAAGAATTCGAAGGGAAGGACAGCAACTATCCATACAGTGAGAAATATTACGAGGATGTGAAGGAAAAAGCTGGTAAACAGATACAAAGAGCTTTTAATACAGCTATTAATAATATAAGGGAGTAAGCCTCGAGGTTCCTCGGGATCTGAGGCTGTAAGACAGGCAAGGTTAAATGCCGGTGATATGGCTGAGAAAACCTAATAAAGTTGTACTTGGAAATGAGGATAAAAAATTAATTGACATGAAATTAAGATAGATAAAATTTAATAACGGGAGATGATATTTATATGAAAAATTAATAATGCTTACTATACTCAGCATGACAGTCTTCAGTTGTGAACTTCTTAGTCCTAGTTATTGGAATAGAGTAAGTGAAAGTAGAAGAGAAAGTGGAGAAGTATGTTATAAGAAACGTAATGGGAATGTGTACTGTGAAGATAAATATGGGAATAAATATTAGTATAATGAAAGAAAAAAATAAAATATTTATGAGTTAAGGGCAGGAACATCCTGTCCTTTTAATATTCGTTGCATTCCGCTTTTAAAAATGATGTATAATTATTCATATAAACATAAACTAAAATAAATATCCTTCTATTTTCTCAGACTGTCGAAGTAAGGAGACAATAAAAAAACAATTGATTTTTAAAAATTATCAACATAATATAAAAATTGAATAGAGCAGAATTGAAAATTACAATAAAATAAAAATTTAATAAAAATAATTGTAAAAAAATTTATCCTATACCTTTAAAAATAATTAATTTAAGAATTTTTCTAAAAATTGAAAAAAATAATTAATGTGGTATAATTATTTTAAATAAAAATTCTAAAAAAGGAGTTCCTGCCATCCTTTAAAGACAGAGTAAATAGTGTATCAATCAGGATTGTCAGGATAGTATGACTATGAATATAAAAAAGAGTGGCACTGTCCTTGCTGATAATACAGCTGGGATCATTTTCCCTAACTACTACGAATGCTCTTCAGGATGCAAAAAAATGCCGAAAAAAATGATACGAAGTATAACCAGATAAAAAACAGAATCAGTCAGCAAATGATGATCCTGTACTTTTTAATGTTGGGCAAATAATGAATGCTGCAGGTAAAGGAGCTTCATTGTATAATCTTAATAGCGCAGTCAGTAAGATAAGTTCATCAACATTAAGTGGAGAAAATGATACAAATACGAATCCTATGACTTGGACACAGGTAAAGCTAAAATGGTGGGAAGTGGTTCTAGTTGCGATTTTTATTGCTAGGGAACTTAGGGAAGTAGCAAGAAATGACGGCGGCGGAAATAGTGTGGTTACTGATAAAAAACTGAAAAACACCAATAGGTGAAATCAAAAATACAAATGACATAAGAACAAAAAAATTGTAATGAACCTATTCAAAGTAACAGGAAATATTACAGATAAAGTTGGAAGAAGCATATCAAACATAATGGCAATATTCATGCTTCTTATGGGGACTCTTGAAATTCTTATAGGAATATTAAAAAGGTGTAACAGCTCCCGACACTGATGAACAGAAAACAATTCTGATGATTATAAAGGACATGTTTCCTCAGATTACAGTTATGAGTATAATGGTAGGTTTGCTTGCAAATGGTTTTTCTGGAATTTTTACACCGGTCCGTTATTTAATCTTTCAATGAAACTGGGAGGACTGCTTTGCAGGAAAGAGTTTTAATATGCGTGATTTGCCTGATTATATAACGAAACTTTTCAATGTTCCTTTTAAAGTTATGCTTACAGCTGTGAAGATGCTTTTTCAGTGTTAAGGGGTAATGAATAATATCAATCCTATGCTTATACTTCTTGCAGGTCTTATAATTTTTATGGATGAGTATGAAGGCAGCAATAGAAATAATGACAGTTTTAGTAGATTACCCTGCTTATAGGATGTTTCAGCATGGTAACTATGGTATTTGTAGTTCTTGGAATAACTAAGAATATTGGTTTTGGAGCATTAGGTGGAATTATATCCGCAATGGTGAATGTTATTGTAACTTTTGCACTTATAGGATATGCTTTTCAGCTTATAGACAAGCTGGATGGGGAAGGAAGTTCAGATATAAGTAAACTTTTAGGAATTATAGCAGGTGTATTCATTGTATATGGACTTCGAAACAGATAAAACAACAGGAAATGCACTTAATTCAGGAAGTGCGGCTTCCATTAAGGCAAGTTCCATTACAACGGAAGTTGTTCGGACAGGATTTAATATAGCTATAGCAGGTAAGGCTGTACAAGGTGGATTTGATAAATTAACTGAAAGAACTGACGGAGGAAATATTTCTTTAGGAACAGCTTTCAAGGAAGTCGTAAATGCCGGGAAAGAGAATATGATGGGAAAAGAGAAAAATCTACAAGAAATGAGAGATACTACTCTGGAAGTTATGGGAAGGCAATAGTACTAAGGCTGAAGGGAAATTAGAAAACTATATTAAAAAGAAAAAGGAAGAATCTAAAGGGGAAAAAACTCAAAAAATGATGAAAAACATTGGGGAACAGACAAAGGATATAATGAAAAAAACATAATGAAGATGAAAAAAAGATCATAACTATAGAATAAAAGGAGAAGAAAAATGAAAAAAACTGTTGCTTATTGCAATCATTGCATCATCTTTTACTTTTTGCAAGTAAGATACGGTTTACAATGGAAAAAGAAAGAAAAGTAAATAATACTTATGGGAATTACAATACGGATAGTAATGAAAAATAGAAAAGGTGATAACACAGTCACAACTTCTGCAAACTATGAAGGGGAGATGCAGGAGTGAGCCCCACAAATGAAAAATAAATACCGATATAAGATTTAAGGGAACAAAAGAGTAACAAATATTCAATGCTAAACAGTGCCCTTAATAAAGCTTGTAAAAGAATCAAATACCTATATTGGGGTTCCTTATTTATGGGGTGGGACTACAAGAAAAGGTCTTGACTGTTCCGCTTTTGTAAAAAAATGTGTACCATTCAATAGGTGTTGTTCTTCCAAGAGTATCCAGAGATCAGGCAAAGGTTGGAAGAAGTGTGAGTCTTGCAACTGCAAGAAAGGGCGATTTGATATTTTTTGAAACGGATCCTAAAAGACCAAATACAGTATCACATGTAGGAATGTATATAGGAGATGGGAAAATGATACATGCTTCAAGTGGAAGCAGTAAAGTGGTAATTGTTTCCCTTTAATCAGGATATTTTTATGTCGAAGATGGTGTCAGTAAAAAGAATAGTGGATGTTTCTTAATTTGAAAAGGGAGAAAAATATGGAAGAAACAAAAAGGAAATGGATGAAAAATTTCTGGAATATTTTAGAAATACTTTTCTTTGTAGATAGAAGAAACCTTATACAGAAATCTGATGAAAATGATGTTGACATGACATATAATTTTAATAGTAAGACAAAAGATACTTCGAAAAGTGTATTTGAAAGAATACAGGATGCTTTTTATAGGAGAAAAAGTATGAAGAACTCGAAGTATTTTTTTGATAAAATGAATCTTATGGAAGAAAAAGTTTCAGAAATTACTGAAAAAAATTCAGAAAAAATTATGTTAATAAAAAAAGAAGAAAGTGAAGAAATGAGATTCAGCGATATACTGTATGAAATAAATAATAGAGATCCCTATAATTTTTATAGTATTTTAAATAATAAAACTGATATGTTCAGTAAATTCACTGCACCTAAGATACCAGGCTATGAAAAGTTTATCAGAAGTTATGAAAATAAACAGCTAAAAATGAAGAGCAGAGATATGATGGAAATCCAGAATCAGAAGCTTCCCCATGTTTAATAAAAACTTTTTTTGGCAGAACTTACAGAAGAAATTATACAGTCAGAAACAAGTAATTCAGAGAATATTTTAAAATCTATATAGATCCTTTTTGAAAAACCTTCCAAGGAAAAATTCTTTTTGGAGTAGGATCTTTTAAGGATATAGAGTCTTCTATATTAAAAATAAGAGAAAATAACAGGCTTTTACAGTTCTATAAAAGAATAAAAAAAGGTTTCAGCTCTAAATATACCGATATGGTGGAAAAATATAAAAAGGGAATATGTCCGAACAGACTTTTAATAAGATAGATAAGATTGAAAAAGGTAAGGGAAAATTTTAAAATTGATACTTTCGACAGTTATGTGGAGGCACTTGATCTCAATGGGCACACATATCTTAAAAGAATTTACAGAAATAAAAACCTTTTCTCGATAAATATAATATAAAAAAATGAATAGGAAAAAAATATTAAAAGGCTTTTACGAAGATAGGGAAAGACTGATAAAAGATCTTGAAAAATAAAAAAATGGGATGGCATTTCAGGATATTACAAAAATTTATATTAAAATGAAGAAATTATAAACAGATACATGGAAAATAAGCTCAAGGAAAAAACTTTACATTATTATTGATGATATGCATAGTCCTTTTTGCATTGAAAGTTCCTGTTGTAAATGGTGAAATAGATGAAGAATTCATTACTTCTGAATTTGATATATTCACTCAGGATTTTGCAAACAAACTTATAAAGGATGCATGGAATAATGCTGACAGTAGAACAAGATTTGTGCATCAGCTTATAAAGACGGAAAGAGGGATGGTCAATCTGAATGATGATGAAAACATTATTACAGATACAGTTTTTATAAAAATAGGAATTCCTATAATGAGAAAAATAGAAGAAGTCCTTACAGATAATGAGAAGCTGATAGAAGAATTTAACAGTATTTCATCTTCCTGTATCTTTAATAATGCAAGTTATGAATTTGAATCAAGACTTGATAATGTGATTGTAAAAGTTCTTATTCCTTTCATTGAACATGACTATACAAGTAGGCAGAAATTATACTCATATATGAACAAAAATTCTGTTATTTTTAGAGAAAAAGTTCTATATATAGTAAAACTTTTTGGAGACTTTTTATAAAAAATATTTCTCAGAATTCTAATTTTGTGTTAAAAAGTCAGATTTATACAAACTTCGAGAAAAATAAGAGTTATATTGATAAAATGTTAAGAGAAAATACTCCAGTTTCAGATATTGTCAGCAAATATCATTTTTCAGATAGAGGACGTATGACTTTCATACTGGAAGTATTTAAAGAAAAACTTAGAAATATTCCAAAAACAAATGAAAATGAATTTAATCCTATTTTTTTAGAAATAGTTTTTGAAGAAAAGACCTTCCTTTGAAATTTTAAGAGGGAAAAGTTATTATATCCAGAAAAAAAGGTTTCAGAGTTTTCTGAAATGATAAGAGGAAATCAAGAAAAAAATAGACAATTTTAATTTCAGAAATCAGGAAGTTTTTGATACGAATTTTGAAAAATGTAATAAAAATGAAGCAAGAATAAACCTTGTAAATGAAATGGAAAAAAACAGAATTTAATATTAAAAATTTAAATTTTTGGTCAAAATCCTGAAAAATATAAGAAAAAGATCAAGTAAAAGAAATGATTTATTTGATGCAGAATAAACTTACTTCAACAATGGCAGTAAATATACTTTTTAGAGACAAGACTCTCGAGAAGAAATACCAGGAAGTACTTAATTTCACAGATAGATTTTATGCCGAGATAATAAAAATACATCTAAGAAAAAAATTGGCAGGTTCTTTTGAGGGATTACTACACAGACAGGGAATTACTTATAAATGATATAGTAATAAGTCCTTCGCTTAATGGGAGACTTATAAGGGAAATAGAACATAATCTTGAACTATATAATGTTTTAGGAGTAGAAAAAGTAAAAATACTTAATAATATAATGAGTAACCTGGATGTCAGAAAATTGAATAGGGATTTTTCAGAGAAGAATTAAGAAAAAGTTGCAAAAAGCGGCAAGACAATCATTTGAAAAACAGAGTTGAACTTACAGAAAAATAATAGGACAATGCACAATCTGTTAGGAAAAAGATATAGTAAAGCTCGAGAAAATGGATAAAAGAAACAAAGAAAGCTGTAAATAACTTTGCAGAGAGGTTTATACAAAGACTTGAAGGTGAATGTGAAGATAGTAAATTTGCAGGCAGGTTTGAAAAAAATAATTTTTGATAATGAATTTATCAGCTATATTGTCAAGTATGAGAATATAAGCAATGATTACATAAGAGATCTTTTATTGGTTGATAATGAAGGAACTGTGGCAGAAATGAGCTATCAGAATCAAAGCTTTCAAGGGATGGAATTTAGTAACAGATTTTTCCCGTTATAGAGAAAGTATGAAGATTAATATGCTTAGAAAAACTAATCTTGTAGGAAAAAATTTATGAAAAATCCTGAAATAAAAAGATTAAAAAAATAATCGTAAAAAATAGAAGGAGAAATAGAAGGAGTAAAATCCAAAATAAAGGAGATACTTGAAGAAGCTAGAAGAGAATATGAAGAAGATGTAAGAATATTGGATATAATAGAAAAAGTATTCTTGAGAATCAGGAAAAAAACGAGGGAAAAATAAAAAGAAAGCAATAAAAATAACAGTAAAGACTATTGAGGTGAAGAAAGAAGAAGAAAAAAATGGAAGATGAGAGGGAACATGAAGAAGATATTCAAAAAAATAGAGAAAATGAAAGAGCAGGAGAAAGAATACGTAAGAAGTTTTGTATAAATAAAAGTTTTATGAATGTGCTAATTATTTTTTTGTCTTTATCTTATGAAATTCAGTAAATACAGTATCTTTCTATGTTTTTGGTGAAATTTGACAAATATGGACTACTGTTATAAAAATATTTACATAAGATAAAAGAAAAAAATAAGTAATGAATAATTCGAGGAGGAGTAACAATGGATATAAACAATGATGAAAAAGATGAGCGGCACAAAAAAAGAATCAAACTGAAGTTCATCCTCTTGATGATGGAGAAATGCTGAGTCAAGATTTAATCAAAGAAGGTTCTCAGGCAGTAGAGAAACAAGGTGGATGTTATGAGAGTATGAGCGAGGAAATAATGAATGGTCTTATAAGTTTATTGGAAAAGCTTCTGAAAAAAATCCTATGTTTAAAAAATAAAATGAAAGAATTACTTGGAATTGTAGATGAACCTAATAAAAATATAAACAATAAAGAAAAAGGAAAAAGGGAAAAAGTATAATTGGAAGATTTTTAGATAAGCTTTATTAGTTTTTTTCAAAGGTGATAGAGATATAATCAAGGAAAAAGATAGACAACTTACAGAAGCAAATACACTAATAAATAATCAGAATATTGAAATGACCAAGTTAAAAAACTCAGCATGAAAGTCTTGAGAGCGAAAAATAAGTTTCTTAGAACCCAAGTTGGTAATAATGTCGAATTAATAAAAATAATTGAAAAACTTATTGAGAAACTACTGGAAATTCCGACTATGCAGCAAACACAGAATGATAAAACTTTAAAAAGATGTTCAGGAAGAACAGGCGGCAATTAGTAAATATGATTAATTAAAGTGAAAGCTATCTCTACATGATAGCTTTCACTTTTAATTTCTTTATTATTATTAAATTTATATAACAAGCAAAAATAAAGGAGTTGAGTATGGAAAAATGAAAGAGACTTTCTTATAATAGAGAATTTCACACAGGAAGAAATAAATGAAGAATTTGAAAAATTAAAAAGAATTTATTAAGAACTTTTTCTGAATTAAGAAAAAGGGAAAAATAAAAATTTTAAAATATCGGATTTAAGTTATAGTACAGAGAAATTTATAAAAAATTAATATTGACGGTATTTTTTTATTGAAGGAAAAATACACAAAAGAATACTCTTTTGATATGGAAAAACTTAGAGCCAGCAATACGGAACTTATAGATATTGTATTTCATAACCCGGTAACAAACATTAATACTGTTTTTTTGACCTTGTAATAAGTGATATAAAGGAATTTACTAAAAACTCAGTATTAGTTTATAAAGATGTTTCAGATATTAATATAATTGATGATTTTGTAAAATTTATGAAAGATTATTTTCAATTATTGCTAGATACATACAGTCTGCTGGAGGTTAATTGTCTTTATAAAAAAAGTATGGAAGAATAGTACAAATTATAGGAAAGATATACCTGCCATTAAGGATGATTATAAATTGAACTCTTCTATGGACTTTACTTCTTCCAAAAAATAGGAAAAAGATTTTTACAGTATGGAAGAAATGTTAAAAATAAAAATTTCTGGAAGAGATTTCATATGAAGATTTAGAAAAACAATATAATGAATTTATTATTGAAAAGATGTGATTAAAAATGAGACCTTATATATTACCTACATTTCTTATAATAGCTGAAATACTTTATTTTATTTATATTCTTGCAAAAGAGCATAATGAAGATTTTTAGAAATTATATTCAAAAAAATGAAAAATAAGTATTTTAGAGAAAACTAAACTCAATTTGAATTCTGAAATGAAGGATGTTTCAAGAAAAAGTTATATTCTTCTTCTTGTTGTATTTATTTTTACATTTTTTTCTTGATGATAAAATGGTCATTATTCTATTCATTACATTATTTATGATTTTTACTCTTAAGGTTAAGGATATCATATGAAAAATTTGAAAAAGTATTTGAAAATTATGCACCTTCCATAAAAAAATACAATATCTATTTGTCTGTTCTTCTAATGACACAAGTTTTAGTGATAATTTTAACAGTTATATGTATAAAATAAGAAGGAGAGAATGATGTTAGAGGTAATGCTTAACATAAATTCAGAAGATTATGATTACAATATGCTTGACAGTATTTATAAAACATTATCGGAAAAAGATAATAGATGTTAAGCTTGATTCTGAAAGAAGCAGATTTGATAAAAAGCAGAATATTTGAAGGAAGTTTTATTCTAAAATCTGCCAGTGATATTGTGGTTATAGATACTATGATTTTTCTTCATCTTTTAGTTATGGGCTATTTAGTTGGATTTGAAGTAAATGAAGATCAGGAAAATGTATAAAAGCATACTGAACGGTCATACTAATGAAAAAAATAGAACAACATGAATATGAGGTAAAAAAAGCAGGTAGTTTATATTTTGAGAACGAAAATAGGAAAAAAAGGTTTATGGTATTTTTATAGAACTTTTTCAAAGTAAGTGAAAATATTTTTATATCACTTACTAATAATATAAAGAGAAATTTAAGGAAAAGATATTAACGGAAGTTATTTTGAAATTTAATTCTTCAACTAGAATATTTAACAATATCTTTCGTGAAAAAAATAAAGATAGATAAAAAGCTTGATAAATGTTTTGATGAAATTGAAAAAAATATTTGAAAAAGAAATTATTCCTATTCTTAAGGAATATTTATCAGATGAAGCAGACAGTACATATCATCTCATAAAAAGTATTAGAAGATGGGATAAAAGCTATATATACATCAATTATTTTTTTGAAAAAGAAGAGGCAAGTGAAAGTTTAAATCTGTTATGCAATGAAAAATACATGGTTTGTATATTTTTACAGTATTCTTTCTTCAAATTATAATAAATATAAAAATAAATCTTCTTAAATTGAATGGAAATATAGATTTTTTTAAAATATGGAGCAGATATAAATACTGTAAATAGAGCCATCAACAAATTTATAATTGAAAAATAATTTACATGAAATTGATAGAGAATTGGAAGCAGAAATTTTTATATTCTTTTTGAGCACAGGTTACTATAACAAATCTTTTGTATAATATAATATCTTTAGATGAAAAATTATAAAAATTGAACTAAATTTTATAGATAAAAAAACAGATATGATAAAGGATTTAGAATATACAGACTAAATAAGAATTTGGTATTACTGAGTTTTATAGATATGCTTTTTAATGACAGAAGATAGTAATCTAAAGAAAGTATAGAAATATTTTATGAAAAAAATTAATTACATTCAGATTGATGAAGATATAGAAGAAGAGATTAAAGATATAGAATTTGCTATAAGTGATATTTTTAGAAATTTAGAAGAGGATATGTTTTTAAAGTACAATAAAAATAAAAAGAATATACTATTCTGAAATAAGGGAAAAATAAAATTTATATAATAAAAGAATTTATAAATATCCTTATGAATAGAATAAATATAAAAGTTAATAGTAAGAAAAATATGATAAAAAAATTATGAAATTGCATTGGAAAATTTAAAAAAATAAGATAAATTATAAAAATTGATATAGTTAAAGATAAAAAAACCTATCTAAACGTTTAATAATAAAACATAATTTAACAGATTTTCTTAGATTGGAAAAATGAAAAATTTTTAATTGAATCGAAAAAAAGAATATAAGGAAACAAGTAAAATAATTATAGAGGTCATTACAAATTCAGATTTGGAAGAAAAATGAAAATATTAATCTCATTATAAATATGAAAATATTTTACTTACTGCTTATTCCCTAATAAGAAATGATACTTATTTTATTACTTTTAGATAAAAAAATTTACAAGAAGTATATTTTTGGTGTAGTAGCGGATATACATTATATGCTTAATTTAAAAGAAAATTTTCTATTACAAGATTTAAGCTTTATTGAGGAGAATGATTATTTTAAACATTTAATTGAAAAAAACAGAAAGTTATTTTCTTTCTCTATGTTAATGAGAAAGAAGATATAAAAAAATTAATTTAGAAGTAATGAAAAAAAGCACAAGATTACTTAGATACTTTTTAAAAAAGGCTTTTATTAGATGGTTATTTTTATTATAAAAATAATTATAGTAACTATCCTGTAAAATAGTGAAGTAAATAAAGATTTAATTGATATAATAAATATTTTAACTGAGAATTTTGATTTAGATGAAATTTTTATTTGAATTAAAGAAGTAATATACGATTATCTTACAAATTAAGAAAAAAATTTAAAAAGATAACAGAATTATTGTTTTAAGTTTCTAAAAATGATATAATAATAAAGTTAAAAAGAAAAAAAGAAAGGAAAAGATCATATGAGCACAAAATTAGAATTGTTTATTAAGAATAAGCACGAAGAATTAAAAAGAGTGATGAGTGATACTAGAATTTCAAGTTTTCTTGAGAAACATGAACTGGATGAAATTTATGATGACAGATTTCTAGAAAATAAATCTCTTTGTCATGAAATTCCTTGAAATACTTCTTTGTATGTATTTTCAACACAAAGGAGAAAAAGGTTCTCTTTAAGAGCAAAAATTGATAAGCTTTGAGAAAGAAATTAAAGAATTAAAGAAGAAAAGTAGAAAATAGAAAGAAAGGATAGAAAATGACTGTAGCAGGAACGTTTTTTTCTTGAAAAGGAAAAGATAAAATTTCTGTTTGCAATGAAGGAATTCGGGGAAAAAAATATTTATCTGGAACATAGAGATAGGGATGTCTCGATTTAAGATATCTCATTAATATATTCAAAACAGAAAAAAATTTTTTAGCTATAAAAATGTACTATGAAAGAGGAATATTTGAAACTCATATAAAGAGTGTCTTGGATGGAGCAGAAGGAAAAAGCATATTTTTAAATTTATGGATCTCATTATAGAAATGGAATTATTTGAGAAAATTGAAGTAATTCTGTAATAACTAAAATAACAGAACTAGAAGCTGAATTTGATGAAGAAGAGTCAAAAATTTCTTATAACAGCATATACAGGCAATAAAGTAATTTTTAAAGATGAAGAAAATATCCATTTTTATCGGAAAAGCCAAAAATAGTACTAGGTTATTACAATTCTGATTTAAATAGACTTATAAAACTTGTAGGGACATATGTGGATTTAAAAAGGTTATAAGGTACTTGATATGTCGGGAATAACAAGTTCAAATTGTTTCGTTGAAAAGAAAAAAACTCTTTCAAATTTTATAGAAACGGGTCTTTTTTTCTATAGGAAATAATGGACTAATTGATAACACTGTCAAAGAGAAACTTTATGAGGAAATAGAAGAAAGATTGGATGATATTATAAGTGAAGGGATATTAAGAGAGTTAGTTGAATTTTAAAGGAAGGGATTTTATGAGAAAAATTGAAATTGGGAACAGAAATATTGTTATTTTTGACAGTATTCAGCACCTATGCAAAAACACCTTTTTCAGTCAAAATTGAAAAATCAGTCTTTTTATACTGTACATTCATTGCCTTCCTTCAGAAAATGAAGTTAGGGATGGAGCAAATTCATATACTGTAAAAGTTTTGGAAGCTATCTGATATAACACAGGAATATTTTACTTTTAATGAGGATGTAGTAGTAGAAGTGACTTGTATACTTATCCTACTACAAAACTTGAAAAATACTAAATTAGAGAGTTCTGAAGAAGAAAATTCAATACATTTTTTTAAAAAAATGTATATTTTCGTAAAGGGGCAGTAATAAATTTTTAGAACAAATGTGGAAAAATCTTAGTGATTTTATAAATTTTGAAAGTGTATCTATTGAAGATAATGAACTTTTTGTAGATGTGGTTGATAACTCAAAAAATACCAAGATTTCTAAAAATACCTTTATTTGTAGTTCCTGAATACTATACAGAATTAAATGTAAAAGCTTTATAAAAACCACTTATTATAGGTGAAGCAGAGTATACTGTCAAAAAGTGAATTTACAGGAAATGGGAAAAATACTTTATTATATGGAACCTCTTTATATAAATGAGGAAGTCGCACAGAAGTATTCCCTCATGGAAAAGGGATTATACTACTGAGGAACGTAAAGAAAAACTACCGGAAACTGCTTTTGATAAGGGAAAAATAACTACATTTAAAGATAAAGGAAAAAGTTTTATTTACACAAGTAATATTGTAGATTTATTCATTAAATAGGAGAAAAAAATGAGAGAATTTATATGGATTTTTATTATTAACAGTAGTTCCTATATTGCCGGCAAAAAGTAAAATCCAGAGAAGAAATATATTTACCAAAAACATTTGAAAACAGTTACAAATGAAAGTGTAAAAAGTGCACTTGATAAATATTTTTTTCTGAGTTTGAATTTGAAAATAAAAATATCGGATTCTTTTGACAGATGATAATACGACATATGACTATATACATGAAAAAAACTTTTAAGATATGGCAATATAGGGAGTTTTATTTATGCCAAAAATAAAAAATAGTATGTCAAAAGCAAAAATATGGAGTTACTTCAGCTTTTTGATAAAAAAAGGTCAGGTGGAAACCATCTTAAGAAATAATATTATCTGTAGCAAAAGAACAGTTGAAAAAAATTCTACATTACCTGGAAAAAAATAGATATGACTGAAATTGAGAGTTTTAATATAGATTTTAATGAAAAAGTATATATAGATAGGAAAAACGCTGAAAAAAATCTTTTAAATAAAGGAGCAAAGAATGAAAAAGGGAGATATTTTTCATCACTTATGGATGAAATGGAGGTAATGGGAGTTCCGTTACCCACATTTAAAATTATATTAGGTCTTACGAGTATTCTTTATTTATTTTACAAGAAATTTTATGTGTTTCTTGATAGCATGGCTTTTAATGGTAATTTGTCGACTTATATGTTTCAATGATATGTATAAAATTGATTTGCTGTTTAAACGCTTAAATGAAGAAGATCGACTTGATGCATACTAAAGGAGAAATCTGATGAAAAACATATTCTATCAGCAATGGCAACCGTACTTTTTACCAGTACAATTGCAATGGCAGATGAAATCTTCATTGAGGGGGTTATGATTTTAACAGGAAATCAAGTGAAGAAAACATCAAAAAAATAAAAAAAGTTGAAACAGGGAATTAAAATTAAGGCTGAATGGATGCTATTTGAAATAGATAACTTAAAAAGCAGGATTTGGAATATCACATAATTTTAATAATGAAAGAAAAAAAGTGGCAGTTTAAAAATTAGGAAGTATGACACCAGTCTATACTGTGATTAAGCCTGAATGGAAAAATTAATGATGAATGGAAAATTTTTAATAAGTATAAAGCTGGATGGTCATTTAATTCTAAAAAATAATGAAAAATTTAAAAAGAAAAATAGAAATTTTAAATTTAAATCAGCTCCATATTTAGGAATTGGTATAGGAACTGAGTGGAAAAAAATTTTTTTCTGTAGAAATATCATATGAAATTAACTATATTTCAAATAGAAGTTCTGCTGTACATCAAATGGGGATAATAATGGGTTATGCATTTAATAAAAAGAAAATCATATAAATTGACAGAAGTAAGTTACGAGGAGAATATAAAAAAAGTGATATCCAAAACCCAAAAATCGCCTTCTTTTGAAAAACAGAATCATTAGATACCACTGATACTAATGATGATAAAGAAAAAAATATTAAAAAGATAAAAGGAAAGAATATTGGAAGTGGTTTAGTTTTTGACGAAGAAATAAATAAATAATAAAAATTATCATAAAAAGGAGAAGATAAATGCTAGTAGTTAAAAAAGTATTGAAGGCTATGTTGATGATAGCAATAGTATTTCAAGCAACGGCAGCAGCTAAAAAATAATTTTTAAGTGAAGAAGCTGTGTCTAAGATGCAGGTAAAAAAACTTATATCAGGAAAAACAGGATGCACAAAAAGAGTTGCAACAACTTTTGATTTTTTTATACAGATAGTATATATGATATCTATGTTACACCAGATTTTGTAACAATGATAAAATTTGATCCGAAGAGGATATATTGAGCAGTAATAGGCGGAGATAACAGTAATTTTGAAATGGAACAGGAATTTGGGGAGCTGACAATTCAGTGTATCTTTTTATAAGACCTACAGATATAGATATAACTTCAAATGTAAATGTAATGACAAATAAAAGAATATATATGTTTAACTTATATTCAACTCTTGAGATATTTAATCCTTTTAGTTAAATTTAACTATCCTGCTTCAGAAAAATACAATGAAAGCAACTATAAATAGGGGTATAGGAAGTTCACTATCTAAAGATAAAAACACTATTATGGTAGATTTAGATAAAATGGATTCAAATTATACAATATCAAATAAGAATTTACCTTTTGCCCCTACACAGGTCTTTACAGATGGAGTTAAAACTGTAATAATAATGCCGGAAGATATACAGCAGGCTCCGGTAATAATGGTTAAAGGTGTTGAAGCAAAAGAGTTTGAAGTTGTAAATTTTGAATATGAATTTAATAAAAATAATAGTACACAGAAAAATAACAGAAGCAGTTCTTAAATTGGGGAAAAAGAAGTTACTATAAAAACATAGATAGGAAAGGGAAAAATATGAGCGAAAAATAAAGATGATGGATTTCAAGAAGAATATGATGTTGATGTAACATCTGAAGATACAGAAGATATTGACCTTTTGAAGAAGATGATGATATAGGTGACTTATCAGATTTTGAAGATGAAGAAGAGGAGTCAAAATCAAATTTCTTTGGAAAAAGTAAAAATGCTAATTCAGAAAAAAGCCACTTAATAAGAAAAAAATTTGATGGTACTATTAGGTGGAATAGGAATTATACTGATACTTGGACTTCTTGCCATACCTGGAATGATAAAAAAATCGGCTGATAAAAATAAAACACCAGATACTGAGATTACTACAGAACCTGTGTATACAGGAGATGCAAATCAAACTAATGATACAGCAGGGACAGCACTTGATGTAGGAAATGGAACAAATGGAACAATAAATGTAAATGAGCCATGTGATACTTTGAATCCAAATAATCCTTCAAATATCAACAATCCAAATTGTGCTAATGTACTTCCTCAAAATCAGACACAAAACGGCTCAGGTGTAACTGCACAGCAGTTTTCAAATACATCAGGACAACAACAAGCAACAGCTCCAGTATATTCAAATCCAGTTAGACAGGAAATTCCAGAGCCTGTAAGGCCGGAACCTTATCAACCTAGGAATATACAGAAACCTTCGTCGGGTTCATTAAATTCTCTAACTGGGGGAAATACAGCAAATAATAGAGGATACAATCAAGGTGGCAGTACAGCTGGTATTGAAAATAATATAGGCACAGGAACACAAGCAACTCAAACTAATAATGGAGGTGCTGGTGGTACAACAAGAAATCAACAACAAACAAGAACAAGAACAAGACCACAACCAGTAGCTAATGGAGTAAATACGTTTTCACTTCAGCAAGGCAGCTATATTCCTATAGCAATATCAACTCAGATAAATAGTGATAATCCTTCGTATTTTATGGCCATAGTATCAGAAAATGTATATTCAAAAGATGGAAGACATAAGGTTCTTATACCTATGGGAAGCAAATTGATAGGAAATTACGCAGCATTGAAAAATAATAATGATACTAGAGTATTTATGATGGTTGAAAAAATAATACTCCAACTAATAAAGTTATTATGTTTGATAATGCAAATATAATAGATCTTAAGGGGAAATAGGAGCAAGAGGACAGCTTAATACAAAATTTCTTCAACGTTTTGGAAAGACACTTCTGCTGTCTCGTTCAGTGTTGCAGATCTTGCACTTGATTATAGAAAGGCAAAAACTATAGCAAATAATTCTAATAGAGTTTCTCAAGCAACATGGGAAGATTTGATAAATGATCCAGTCAGTTCAGTAAAAAGATACAATGGATACTATAGATAAATCATGGAATTCTGTAAAAATCGTATAAAAAATTCCTATAGGGACACGATTAAATGTTCTTACTGGAAATGAGATAGTTTTAGAAGAATATAAGAGAAGATGAGAATGTTCTCATCTTCTTTTTATATAATTATAAGCTACTAATATAAAAATGATATACGTCATAGCTATAAAAGTTAAAATTATAGGTAAAAATTTTTAATAATGTGATTTTTCCCTTGAGACATAATATCATATTTTTTTAAACAAATTATAAAAATATAATATGGAATCAATGAAAAACTATTGCTAGTAAAGTTTAATTTCATTATTTTAAATATAATTACAAGAATAAAAGAAAATAACAGAGGAAAGTTATCTGAAATTTTTTTCTTGAATAGTATCGATAAAAATGATAGTCAAAAATACTTGATATTATAAATTGCAGTGTTTCATTCATTTTTATTACCTCTTCTTTCGTATAAGAGTTATTTTTTTATTTCTTTTTCACGTCTGTCATCAGTTAATATTCTCTAAATTTATTTAAAAGTAATGACATCAATTATTTTAGTGAAAATTCCTTTTCCACTAAGTCTACTACTTATATCTAGGTTATATTCCTTTGCGGTTTCATTAGAAATATGTCCATTTATAAGTTCTTTGTCACCATTTGTATAATACACTATATTAGCAATAAAATTTTTCCATAGTGATTATATCTTCTTTCGTTCTTACTCTATGTTTTATTGTAAGATTTTTCTATTTCATTATCTGTAAAAATGATTATAGCATTTCCTTTTTCCTGTAAAGGTCATATCATCCTTATATAATTCTATTTTTTTATGTCTTTACTATTTGGATTATATTCATCAAGTACTTTTTATATATTACATTTTGCCCATCAAATGAAAAACAAATGGGTACTAATTGTAAAAATAAGTATAATATAGAAAAAGTTTATATATATCAAAAGAAAATCTCCTTTCACTATTAATTAAATTCTTTTTAGAATATTATACCATATAAAACATAAATTTTTGTAAATTTTTAAAACTTAAATAATGGAAAAATCGACTTTAAAAAATTGACTTCTTTCAAGGCATATGATATAAAAAGGTAAGAACAAAATTAAAAATCAGGAGGAAATAACATGGAAGAAAAAAATTGGACTTGGAAATGATTGCAATGACACTTATAGGACGTGCAGGAGAAAGTAAAAGTCTGGCATATCAAGCACTTCTTGCGGCAAAGGAAGGTAAGTTTGAAGAAGCGGAAGAATACATGAAGAAAGCAAATGAGGAAATGATAAAGGCACATGAAATACAAACTGATTTAATAGTGAAGGAAGCAGGTGGAGAAAAACTGGATGTAGGTCTTATAATGGTTCATTCCCAGGATCACCTGATGGGAGCAATTTTATTTAAGGATCTTGTAAAGGAAATTTCATAGACCTTTATAAAAACTGTAGAGGAAAAACTGTACTTGAAACTCCTGAATGGAGATTTCCACAGAAAAAAATTAAGAAAAATTTTTGAGGTGAAACTTTGAAAAATAGCAGTAATGGCAGGCACTCCCATAGATACAAATATGGGAGCTGTTCTTCTTGAAAAAAATGGATTTTCTGAAGGTGAAATAATAAGAATCCCAATATCTGAAAAATCCTGTAAAAACAGACAATATTTCAGACTTCAGAAACAGAGTATAAGGAAAAGGTAATAAATGGTCATATAAACAACATAAAAAGGCTGACTGCAATGTACTTTTTGTATATTGCAATTCATTAAACGGAGCAGTTGATTTTGAAAAACTGGAAAAGAAAAAAATAATATAAAAATAGTCACTCCCATGCAGATTTATAGGGAAATAGCTGGTAAGTATAAAAAGATAGCTGTATTTGCCGCAAATGCACAGGGCCTTGCAGGGATAGAAAATGCCATGTTTAAAGGAAATAGTGAAATTAACATTACAGGTATGACATTTCTTGAAATAGTGAAGGAAATAGAAAAAGGGCACTTTACCTGAAGTAATTGCAGAAAAATTTCATTTTGGCAAGCTTACAGAATACCTTAAGAATATGGAAAATGAGGCAATTCTTCTTGGGTGTACGCATTTTCCCTATATTGAAAAGTGAAATCAGGAAAAAAATCTGATATGGAAATAATAAATCCTTCACAGGAAATGCTGGAAAAATTAAAGTAAATAATAAAAAGAAATAGGAAAAATATTCATCAGAACAGCAGTCAGAATATCAGATGTTACAAACTTCGATATATAATTAATATGAGGAGGAAACGGTATGGGATTCAGAAAGGATTTTCTATGGGGTGGAGCTACAGCCGCCAATCAGCTTGAAGGGGCATACAACGAAGATGGAAGAGGACTTGCAAATGTTGACTTATCTCCAGTGGGAGAGGCAAGGGCTTCAGTAATTACAGGCGAAAGAAAAATGCTTGATTTTGAAGAAGGTTATTTTTATCCTGCAAAAGGGGCGATAGATTTTTATCACAGATATAGGAAGATATTGCACTGTTTGCAGAAATGGGATTTAAAACATATAGAATGTCCATCGCATGGACAAGGATATTTCCAAATGGAGATGAAGAAACACCAAATGAAAAAGGACTTCAGTTTTATGAAGATGTTTTTAAGGAATGCCGTAAATATGGAATAGAACCTCTAGTTACAATAACTCATTTTGATTTTCCGATACATCTCATAAAGGAATATGGTGGCTGGAGAAACCGTAAAATAATTGATTTTTATAAAAAATTATGTGAAGTGATATTCAGAAGATATAAAGGGCTTGTAAAATACTGGCTCACATTTAATGAAATAAACATTCTTCTGCATGCTCCGTTTATGGGTGCAGGAATTGTCTTTGAAGAAGGGGAAAACAGAAAGCAGGTTCTATATACTGCGGCACACAATGAACTGGTGGCAAGTGCATGGGCTACAAAAATTGCTCATGAAATTGATCCTGAAAATAAAATAGGGTGTATGCTTGCGGCAGGGAAGTTCTATCCTCTCTCTGCAAAGCCTGAAGATGTATGGACTGCGTTAGAAAAGGACCGGGAAAACTATTTTTTCATTGATGTGCAGGTAAGAGGTTATTATCCTTCCTATGCCCTTAAATTCCTTGAAAGAAATAACCTTAAAATAGACATTACAGAAGAAGATAAAAAAATATTAAAGGAAAATACAGTAGATTTTGTAAGCTTTTCATATTATACAACACGTTGTATTTCTGCCGAAGCTGATAAACTTGGAGAAGGAAATCTTCTGGAATCAATGAGAAATCCATATATTGAAGTGACTGACTGGGGCTGGGGACTGGATCCGCTAGGCTTCAGAACTACAATAAATGAAATCTATGACAGATATCAGAAACCTCTGTTTGTTGTGGAAAATGGGCTTGGAGCAGTTGACATACCTGATGAAAATGGATATGTTGAAGATGACTACAGGATAGATTACCTGAGGGCACATATAAAGGCAATGAGGGATGCAGTTGTCCTTGATGGAGTAGATCTGCTCGGATATACAACATGGGGGCCTATCGATCTTGTAAGTGCAGGAACAGGAGAAATGAAAAAGCGTTATGGATTTATCTATGTGGACCGGGATAATGCCGGAAATGGGACTTTAAAAAGAAGTAAAAAGAAAAGTTTTGACTGGTATAAAAAAGTAATAGCAAGCAATGGGGAAGATTTGGAATAATCTATATCCTGATAATCTTTTAAAATCTATACGTTCTCTAATAAACTGAAAGGAATTAACAGATAATGGATAAAAAAATAATGGGAAACTGGATAAATTGCGTATATTTTCAGGGGCACAGTTAAAATACATTGCCTTTTTATCAATGCTTGCGGATCACGTAAATAAAGCACTGATATACCCTTTTCTGAGTGGAGAAGGGATACTGCAGCGTATAAGTGATGCATTTGATATTTTGGGAAGGATAGCATTTCCGCTTTTTGCCTTCTTTCTTGTGGAAGGGTTCTTTAAAACTGGAAACAGGAAAAAGTATCTTGCTTCCCTTCTAATTTTTGGTATTATTTCGGAAATTCCATTTGACATGGCCTTATCAGGTGTATTTTTTGAGCTGAATTCCAATAATATAATGTTTACTTTAGCTTTAATGCTGATAACAATATGGACTATAGATATTTTTAAAAAGAAAAGATGCAAAAATATGTCTAAATATACCTGGTATCCAGTTTCATTTGTAATTGTTGGAATAATGTGCATTATATCAATGGTTACAGGACTGGACTATGAGTATCATGCCATTATGATTGGATATTTATTTTATATTTTTCTATAATAAGCGTGTATTTGCAATATTTTTTTAGGATATCTTGCAATTTTTAAGGAAGTCTGGTCATTGCTTGGTTTTAGCTCTGATACTTACATATAACGGGAAAACGTGGAAAACAGAATAAATTATTCAATTACTGTTTTTATCCAGTTCATCTTTTAATTCTTGGAATATTGAGAATATATCTTAAAAATATAAACTATTTATTAAAATTAAAAATTAAAATATTTTTAAAAATTAAATAAAAATGATGATATAATATCTCATCCTCTAATGATTGGAGGTGAGAATATGATTCCAGAGGAAGAAATTCTGAAAATATTTTTACTGCTTTTATTGGAATTAATACAAATTCTAATTGAAAAGTATATGTAAAATGAAAAAGAGAGTGAAGACGCACTCTCTTTTTAGTATATGACTCCATCGGAATTTACAATTTATTATAACATATATTTAATTTTTTTATCAACTTTTAATATTTGGAAAAATCAGCAAACTTAAAAATTTATGTAATAAGAAAAAAAGCAGATTATAATGGAATATTTTTAATTTTTTTAGGTATAATAAGAAATAGAAAGGGAAAAATATACTTGCTGATTATCATATTCACTGCAAATATAGTGATGACTCAGAAGAAAAACCTGAAAAAAATTATAAAAATTTAAAAATAGGAGGAATAAATATGAAAATAAATCATATGGCAATTTATGTAAACAATTTGGAAAAACGAAGGAATTTTATGTGAAATATTTCCAGGCAAAGGCAAAATGAGAAATATCATAATAAAAATACAGGATTGCAGACATATTTTTAAGTTTTCCAGACAGTGAGACAAGGCTGGAAATAATGACACGTCCTGAGCTTTCAGGAAGAGAAGACAGGGCAATGAATGAAGGTTTCATTCATCTGGCTTTTCAGCGTTGGAAGTAAAGAAAAAGTAGATGAACTGACAGAGAGACTTGTAAAAGATAGTTTTAGATGTTTGAGCGGTCCTAGAACTACAGGTGATGGTTATTATGAAAAGTGTTGTAGAAGACTGTGAGGAAATTTGCTTGAAATAACAGAGTAGAGGTAATATAATAATAAAAAGGGGCTGTATCAAAAAGAAAATTTTAATAAATGAATAAATATAGTTTGCATATATTACATTTATATTTTTGCGATTTTGAGACAGCTCCTTTTATCAATTCTTTATCTGCAAATTCTATTATTAAATACAAATATTATACAAAAAGAGTCTGCAATTTCACTGCAGATTATCCTTTCCTGTCAGATAGCTCTTTATAATTTCCTGGCATGCAAGGTATCTCTGTTCATAATCAGATGATTTTACAATAATGTAAGGGATATTGTATTCTTTGTACAGTTCTTTAAGTAATTTCTGAAATTTTTCCCGTCTGTCAGTTTCTCCTATTGAACGGAGGCCGTCATTTACCCATTTTACATTATTTTCAAGAAGTATTGTCAAATCAAATTTATAATTACGGACAAATTCCCTTATGATAGGGGTTGTCACGTTTTTCATAAGTAAGGCAGAATGCCAGTGTAGTTATATAATCTGTATCTATTAAAGCAAATTTATTGGCATTTCTTGCGGCATATAGTACATTTGACTGATGACCAAATACGATTTTTTCATAGTCGGAATACTGCAGGGAATCTTCGTCACCGCCAAGTTTTTCAAAAACGTATTCACGTCCGTATTCCCATGCGGAAGAAGTATTGAAAACATTTGCCAGTTTGTCAATCATTATACTTTTTCCACTGCTTTCCCCACCACAAATGGTAATAATAGGAATTAAGTGCTCCCCTAACTTCACGAGGAAGATATTCCCAGTATTTACTTGGATTTTCCTTATTTCCCATGAATTTACAGGATATTCGTGATACTCAGGATCAATGGACTTTGTCTGGGATCCGAAGAATTTTAAATTGTATTTTAGCATCATCTTTTCTGTTACTTATAAATAAAAACATCATTTTCCCAATCTAAATCTGGTTCCTTTTTCCATTTCTTCTTTAAGAAGGGCTGACCATTTTTCCCAACCTTCAGGAAATGGTGGGCAGTTGCTTTTCATCAAATAGGAAAGATGAAATATTATTCTGATTTTTAAAAGTCTGCTTTACAAACCTTAATCTGTCCTTTGCGGTAATTTCCTTTATAAAACGTGAGTTGGATATCATTTCTGTATCCCTTCATCTGAATAGGAAACTACTACATAAACTTTATCAACTAATCCGCTTGCCCTCTGTATTAAATTAACATGGCCTATATGTAAAGGTATAAATCTCCTACAACAATTCCAATCTTCATCTGTATTCACATCCTTTGCATTGTAAAGATTAAATTTATTTTTTTATCTTAACTTCCGAGTATCTATTTTTGAAGCAGCTACACATATCAACAAAAAAATTTATGAACCTGCAAATCATCATTCAGTTCAGGATGGTAGGAAGTGACAAGTATGTTGTTTTCCCTTGCCGCAACTATATTTCCATCAACTGTTGAAAGAATTTCCACATTTTCTCCGCTCCTGTAATGTAAGGTGCACGAATAAATGTCATTGGAACTTTTCCTACATGTTTAAATTCATTTTCAGTGAAAAACTTCCAAGCTGGCGTCCATAGGCATTTCTTTTTACCGTTATGTCCATAAGACCAAGATGTATACGATTATCATTTTCAATGCCAGAAGAATAAGTCCTGCACATGTTCCAAAGGTTGGCAGACCATCTGAAATAATTTTTAATATCATCAAACAAGTCAAGGTCATGAAAGAGTTTTCCCTATTGCTGTACTTTCTCCACCTGGAATAATAAGTCCGTTAATACTGTTATTTGAGATAGCGCTCGTCAAATCAGATTTTTTTCGGATTTCAAATGTTTCTACACCAATTTTTTCAAGTATTTTTTCATGCTCGATAAAGGCTCCCTGTAGAGCTAGAACTCCTATTCCCATTATTTACCTCTTTCAGCCATTAATAACTGAATTTCACTTTCATTAATTCCAACCATGGCTTCTCCTAAATCTTCGGAAATTTCAGCCAATATTTTTGGATCATTGTAGTTAGTAACTGCTTTTACTATTGCCTGGGCTCTTTTTACAGGATCTCCTGATTTGAAAATTCCTGATCCGACAAAGACACCTTCAGCACCAAGCTGCATCATAAGAGCCGCATCAGCCGGAGTGGCAACTCCACCTGCAGCAAAGTTTACAACTGGTAATTTTTCCATTTTCATGGACAAATTTTACTAAATCGAATGGAACCTGTAATTCTTTTGCTGTAAAATAAAGTTCATCTTCCCTCATATTCTGAATTCTTCTTATTTCCTGATTCATCATTCTCATATGTCTTACAGCCTGTACAATATCTCCAGTTCCAGGTTCACCTTTTGTTCTTATCATTAGAAGCTCCTTCAGCAATTCTTCTAAGAGCCTCTCCCAGATCTTTTGCTCCACATACAAAAAGGTACCTTGAATTTTTTTCTTGTCTACATGAAATTTGTCATCAGCAGGTGACAGAACTTCACTTTCATCTATATAATCAATTTCTATTGCTTCTAAAAATCTGCGCTTCAACAAAATGTCCTATTCTGACTTTTGCCATTACAGGAATTGAAACAACTTCCTGAATACTTTTAATCATTTTAGGATCGCTCATTCTTGATACTCCTCCTACGGCTCTTATATCAGCTGGAATTCTTTCAAGAGCCATGACAGCAGCGGCACCTGCAGCCTCAGCTATTCTTGCCTGTTCAGGAGTAGAAACGTCCATTATTACCCCACCTTTAAGCATTTGTGCCAGATTTTTGTTTAATTCATATCTTTCCATAAATTACCCGTCCTTTCATTTTTGAAATTTTTGTCTTTACTACAATTATAGTCCCTACTTTGACAGTTTTTCAAATATAAATTTTGAATATCGAATTATATAATTTATATTATTATTTTATATATCAGTATATAGCTATATTTCAGGAGGGTATTTTTGATTTCATAGAGTTTTACAAAATGGAAAAATCAAAAGAAAAATGACTATAATATTATAGGTAAATTATAATAGAAATCAAATACTAGGAGGAGATTTTTATGAAAAAGGGATTATTAGTATTATTCATGAGCTTCTATGCTGGTTTTTGCTGAAAAATCAGAATGTTGCTACAAAAACATGACAAAACTGCAAAATTAGAAAAAGGATTCTTACTGCACTGTACCAAAAAGTCATAGCGATTTTTAAAAATAAATACAAAGGACTACAGAGTTGACGTAGAATTTGAAAAAATGTATTTGACTCAGAAACTTATGAAAATGTAAAAGTTGGAGTTTTAATTCAGGATGTTGAAAAACTGAAAAATATCTGGGAAAAATATAAATACATGCACTTAAAAGGCAGGAAAAATCTAGTTTACAATTCATCAGACAACAGTTATTATTACAACGGTTCATGAGCTTTCAATAATGACAAGGCATATCCAACAGTATTTGACGGAAAATAAAATTAGATATGGGACTGTCTCAAAATAGTAAAACATTAAATATAGTTTTCACATTTATTTTTAAGTTTTTCTTTTTGAGACAGTTTTTTGTTATATAATGATTTTAAGATAAGGTAATGTTAAATTGTTCTATAAAATTAATAGAAAAATAAGTAATAGTTATTATAGAGTGATAACAAGGAGGAAAATGGGTGGGAATAAAGGAAAAATTCTAAAAATGAGAAAAATAAGAAAAAGTGTAGATGAATTCTATAGAAAAATTTTCAAAGGATGAGTGCAGGACAGAGGTTTCTCCCTGAAAAGTGAGTGAGTCTCTTGGATATAGCAGGAAAATGATGTCTCAACTGCCAAAAGGGGTGGATCTTGGACTTTCGTGTGAAATCCTCTTGAAAACTTTTGAACTGGAAAATGGGAAACACTGATAGATTTAGGATGTGGAACAGGAAAGGATTTATTTCTTACAAGGATAAAGCATCCCTGATTCAGGAACTCTTTATGGGCTGGACAGATTAGATGAAATGATATTGAAGGCTGAAAAAACAAGGGATATGAAGAAGTTTAAAAACATTGAATTCAGACAGGGAACACTTACATCAATGCCATTTGAACTAGAAAGTATGGATAAGGCAATAAGCAACTGCGTAATAAACCTTGAGCCGGAAAAAACAGTTTGTATATAATGAACTTTTATAGGATATTGAAAAAGGAGGAAGGTTCTATATTTCAGATATTATGCTTAAAAAGGAACTGCCGGAAGAATGGAAAAAATCTGAGAAAATGCATAATACATGAGTTGGAGGGCGCTTCTGGAGGAAGAACTGGAAAAATAATAGAAAAGGCAGGGTTTAAAAATATACTTATTATAAAAGATGAAGTAACAGATGTCTATGCTGAAAAATGGGGATATGGATTGAAAAATAAAGGAATATATTCAAAGAGGAATGATTATGGGTGAAAAATAACCTAATGACATACAATGGGAGGAACTATAGAATATGAAAAAGAATGAAATGATGATTTGTAGGGAAAAATGTATCCTGTATTTAAACGAAGATACTGAATATATACTGATACAGCCTGTGGATGAAAAATGATATAAGTGTACTGGATAATGAAGTGAAGCACATAGAAGAAAATACAGACAGAAATTTTTAGCCTTGTGGCGTTTAAAATAGAAGACTGGAATAGCGAACTTACTCCATGGGAAATGCCGCTTCTTCGAGGAAAAGGAAATTTTGGAGAAGGTGCAACCAGAACATTGGAATTTATAAAAAATGATTTGATACCAGCTTTGTCAGAATGTATAAATAATGGAAATAATGGGATAAAGTATATTTTAGGAGGGTATTCGCTGGCGGGACTGTTTTCCTTGTGGAGCGGATACCAGACAGATATTTTTGAAGGAATAGCGGCGGTTTCTCCATCAGTCTGGTATAAAAAGTGGATAGAATACGTGGAAGCTGGAAAACCTTTATCAGAAAAATTTATCTGAGCCTCGAGATACAGAAGAAAAACAAAACATCAGATTTTGTCTAAAAATAGGTGATAATATAAGAAAACAGCATGAAATTCTTTGAAAAATCAGAAAATGTGAAGACAGTTCTTGAATGGAATGAAGGAAATCACTTTCAAAAATCCTGATATAAGAACTGCAAAGGGATTTTTATGGGTGATGAATAAGTAGGGAATTTGAATACGGAAAGCCTTATAATTTAATGGGACCTTAAAAACAGATACGGTATTAAGAAAAACTTTTAATTCAAAATGATGAATACTTAAAATTTTTAAAGATTATAATATAGAAGAAAATTCTAAAAAGAGGTAATGTTATGATATTATTTTGTTTTTGACATTTTTAGGAGTTTTATAATAAAATACATATTATCATATGAAAGTTAAACCTGTTTTTCAATTATAACTTATGATAATCCTTCCACTAAATTTTATTTTAGATTTAACTTCGAAATATAAGTTAATCAATTCTTTGGAGACAATGGTTACTTTGAGATTATATATTGAATGAAAATCATAATAAATTATATATATAAAAGATAAAAATTAACTTACTATGGCGAAATTTTCACAATTAAAAATAAGAAATTATTGGGTTTTGTTACGGAAAAAAATTGGTAATAATAATAAATTTATTTTATTATAAATCAAAAATGAAATAGAGTTTTAGGAACAACAAAAGAAGAATTGAATAGAAAGATTAAGAAAAATTAATTTTCATGATCCAAGATTTTATATGGTTTTGGTTTGGTGGAATTATAGTAGAAGATTAAAATTTATAAGTAAAGTAAAAATTAAAGGAAGTGATAAATGAAAATGTTAAATAAAAATATTCTTTTATTTTATAAATTGTATATTTGTTTTTTTCCAATTGAAAGTAATAATTTAAATTCAGAGAAACTAGGGGAAAAATATTATATTAGAAGTAAGAGAAATTAGTTTAAATGGAGGTGAAAAGAAGGAAAATTTATTTTTCTAAAAATGGAGAGATAGAAGATATGATGAATGGAATAGTAATATTTATGTTGAAAATTTTGTTATAACTGATAAAAATTTGATTGATTTTATAAAATGATTTCTCATTAGAAGCTATAAATAGTGTTAAGAATGACAGTATTATTTATGAACAAAATTATAAAACAAAAATTTGATTTATATAAAGGAAAAAAATATCATTTGATTATGTTGGAAAAATTTTTTTGGAAGAAATGAAGGAGAAATATTGTTTAATGGGAAAAATAAAATAATAAATTATAGAAAAATTTTATAACTTTTCAAATGATATTTTAGAAATTCCTAAAAATAATGTAAAATTATATGAGGTAATATAAAAAATAAGTGTTTTTACATAATTGATGATAAAGTGAGTATACTAATAAAGAAATTAGAATTTTAATTGATTTAATTAGTTTTCCTTTGTTTTCACGAAAAGAGATAAAAAGAATCAAAAATATAGATGAAAATTCTTTAAATATTGAGATAGAAAAAGTAAAATTATTAAATAATTCCAATAATGGTTATATTTCTTATAAAATAACTGATGAAAATAAAATAGAAAGAATTAGTTATAATAAAAACCGCTTTTTCTAATCAATTTGATGTAGAAAGAAAATGATTCTGGATGAAAAAATAATACAAAATTTAGATATTGAAAAATTAAAATTAAATAATCAGAATTTAGAAAGTAAAAATAGTGTGATTTATAAAATTTACGATGAAAATTCTCAATTTATATTATATTTCAAGTAATAAAAATATTTTTTTGAAAAAATAGAGAACGAATTTAAAAAAATAAAAAAATAAAATAAACATAGAAAAGATTAACTCCGTTTCAAATAACAGTATTAAAAATCTACAGGAAAAATATTGTTATGCTTGATGACTTTACATAAAGAAAAATGATTTTGATTATTATTTGAGATTTAATGGAAAGAAAAACTAGAATATTATTAAAAGACTATAGCATAGAAACTAAAAATAAAGATGAAATGGAAATGCTTGTAAAAAGATTAAGAGATAACTGGGATTACAAAGGAATGACACCAGATGAGAATATTGATGATTTATTGAAAACTTTTTAAAGAATTCCGTGAATTTAATAAAAAAATCAAAAATATGAATATCCAGAATCTGATTTAAGAGAACATGTTGAATCTTTTTATAAGATGTATGATCATGAAGACTAAAATTGTTTATCTATATTTATAATCAGAAAATTTTTCGAATAATCGTTATTGTAAAAGGCAGCGATTATGCTTTTTACTTCGTTTTTAAAATTTAAATAAAATTTGTTTAGTTAAAAATTAATATATAAGTTGATATTTATATTTATATATAACTAATGTTAAAACAATAAAAAAAGAAAGGAATATCAGCATGGCAAATAGCTTAACTATAATAAGTAGAAAAAGAAAGAGAAACTATAAAGATCTGAAAGGGAGATGGTTAATAGAATTAGATGGAAATAAAATAGAAAAATATAGATGATTTTGCAGTATAATTATGAATGAAATAGACATTGTGTATGATTATAAAAATTTATACGTTTATGACTGAGTATTCCTTTAGGGATGCCGCAACAGAGCTGGAAATGATAAGAGAAAAAGAAATTTAAAGGAGGCAAAACAGATGTCATAATAGTTTACGATAATCCAAGATTAGATATGGATGAGATAGATGAGGATCTATATACCAGCATTTAATATCTCTTTTTACATTGGTGGAAAAATTCATTGGATACAAGACTTTATCTTGTGATAGATGACCCTAACTGATAGTCTGGATAATAAAATAATATTTGGAAATGTATTAAAAAAGAAAAAAATAATTGAGGCAGAAAAAGGGAAAATTATTTTTGAAATGGATATGGAAGGAGTGGAATGGGCAGAAGATTTTTATTAATCAAAATAGATGAAAATTTAGATTTTGAAGAAGAAAAATGATTATGTACTAATTTTTACTAATTCCTACGATTTTGTCAGGGAAAAACATTATCATGAATGTAGTCTAATGCTTATTAAACTTATAGAAGATATATTATTGAAAAATAAGAAAGAAAATAAAAGATATATCTATTAGGAAATAGTTGATTAAAAAGAAAAGGAAAATAATGGCAAACAGCTTAACTATAATAAGTAGGAAAGAAAAAAGAAGAGCTATATAAAAGATCTGGAAGGAAAATGGCTGATTGTACTGACCCCAAAAACTTGGACACAAGATTAGAGGTGTAATTTTTATGAGCAAAGTAACAAGAAAAAGATAAAATTGGAATATATGAAAGATATAAAAAATTAAAAAACCAGATATTTATTTTTCATTCAGAAGTTTGAAATTAAAAGTTCCTGTTTTAGAAAATTAATGGAATGACAAATGATGATATAAAAAGAATTACTAGTCACTAGAAAGAAGAGTATTTATGAATAAAAGAAAAAAATGAATTTAATTTTGTAGGTAACCTTTTAGAGACTTTATTTGTATGTTTTGCTTCAAGTTCAATTGAATATATGTCGTTATTTTTGGATTTTCAAAAATATTGTTTAGAAATATGCTAGAGCATAATATTTATTGGAATTATAATTTATTTAGTTTATATTTTTATTAAATTATTTAAAGTATAAAAAGATAAAAGAAAATAATTTAAAATACAAAATTTGAAGAATCAAGTATATTTTGGGATTATTATATCTATTTATTCTTTTTATTTACGTTTTCAGCGAGATTTGGAAAAACTTGAATTTATAAGAAATAATTCTTTCATAAACAATAAAATGTTAATTTTATTTTTAATATATTCGATATTAAGTTTTATAATTTTTAAAAAAGCATATTTCAGAACAAAGAATAAAAACAAATATATTAATAAATTTTTTTATAGGCTATATATTCTTTTATTAGTAATTAAATATACAAAATTTTTAAAGATAAGTGATAAAACAACAGAATTTAATGAAGTTATGAGAGAAATTGTAAATCTGGTGTGTAAAAATTAAGGAAAAAGCAACAGGAAACAGTATTAAAATCTATAGAAAATACTGTAAATGGTGGTAAAGAAGATATTGGAGCTTCTGAAAGGAGAGCAATAAGTTCACCTGGATTTTTTGTGGCAGGATATGGAGTAACACCTGAAAGGGCGGATGCTCAAAAAATAAAGTCCTTGTTAATGGAATTGGTAAAACTGGCATAGGTGGTTACAGACAATCCATTAAAATATGTTACAGATGAAGAGAACTATGATTATTGAATATGACATCCGCAATGGCATTGCCACATGCGATAAGCTATAATTCAATATTTAATAGCCCAAGCTCAACAGGAAATTCTGGTGGAAATACTGCAAGCAGTCTTCAGAAAAAACTTATACACTAAATTCATCAAAATCAAATTGGAATTTTTAACTCAGAAATTCCAAAACAGCAGTAAAAAAATTCTGAAGGAAATTATACATTAGGTAGAAATAATGAATGGGAATTTTGATACTAAATATAATATTCCGTATACTGAAACTGGAAACAAAGGGCAAGGATTAGTTTTCGTGCTAACTTATAATGCTGTAACAAATGATTATAGCAGAAATTATGATGTTTTTTTATCGTACAATTTCTGAAACACATTATAATAGATTAATGGAAACAGGAGATATTCCTCCCTAAAAAGAAACAAGTATTACTCAGAATTTTTCATATTCTTCTGGGTATCAAGAAAAGCATGGAGGATAACTATGAGAAATAGTAACTCAACCAGGGACTTTGAGAGTTTTAGAAAAAATAGGAGTAAAAAAATAATGATGGTTTAGAAATAAACAAGTGGTATCCAAATATGGAGAAAACATTTTACAGGATGGGGAAAAAATTTGGGCGTGTTCAGTTTAAAGAGGAAAAAGTCAAATAACTATAAATTTAGGTAAAGGTAGTGGTTTAGAGATATTTAATCAACGGATTAAAACAGATAAATGTTAAACAAGGAGATATTCATCATGGAAAAAAATAAATGATTTCAATGAAAGCTAAAAAATTTGCTAGAAAAATATTTAGATAAAAAAATATCAATAAATAAATTGAAAAAATATTTTATTGATGATATAAAAATTTATAAAAGAAGAATTAGAAAAAGCTTATTTATTTAAAGATAAAAACAAAATTAGATATTTTATTTTGGTTAATATTTACATTTGATTTGTATTCTGAGGAATTCATAAATATCTTATGTAAGATTTCAAAAGAAGAATGGCATTGGAGACATGAGGATATTGCTATTTACTTTATGGAAATGAAGTTACCGTCTACGCTAGAATGTCTTTATGAATTAGCAATTTCAGATTTTGAAAAATGCCGTCATGATGAATACTGTCAATTAGTTGAAAAATGTTGTTATGCATTGGGAGCAATGGGAACGGAAGAGGCAAAAGAAAAACTTAAATTGTTGGCTAAAAGTGATAAAGATATTATACGGGAACATGTTGAAGATACATTTGAAATGTATAAATTATCTTAATTAGGAAAGAGAAATTGCACTCAAGATAATGTTGTTAAAGAAAAATATCCTGATATGCCAATGCCGAAAAAAAGTCCTGGCTGGGGATATAAATTTGTGCGTTTTAAAGAAGAAAAAAAGACAAATTAAATATATACAATTAGGATAAGAAGGCGGAAAAAGCATTGAATATCTTTAATGATAATATTATAGACTATAAAGTAATAGGAGAATAATAATTATGAACAAATATCTTAAGGAAATTATATTATTATCAAAAATGGTATAATAAAGAATTGACTGATGATGAGTTTTTAGAAAAAAATTTAAATTGGAAAAAAATTAGGTATAGAAGAGAAGTTCCTAATATTGCAAAAGAAAAAAATTAAAAAGAAGCTTGTACTTTGAAAAATGGAGATATGATGATGTATTACTCTCATTTAGTTTTTTGTTTAGTTTTTTCATCAAAAATAGATTTTGATGAAATTAAAGACAGTATAGAGGAAATTATAACAGGAAATTGGCATGGTGATCATGAAAATATAGCAAAGGCATTTGAAGATATAGCATCACCCAAAACAATAGAATGGGTATATTATTTAGCGTTGGCACATCAATTTGAAGGATATGAAGGAGGACTTGCAATGGCTAGAAAATGTATTCATGCACTAGGAAAAATAAATACTCCTAAATCAAAAGAAAAATTAGAACTTTTGGCTAATAATTTAAATGAGACACAAGACTTAAGGGAATCAGCAAAAAGAGAATTAAACAGACATGATTTTACAAATAAGGATGTTGAATGAAAGGAATAATTATGAAAAAAGAAGAGGAAAGAAATATTTATGCTGTATTTGATGATAAAACAATAAGAGTTTATCAGGCGTATAATAATGAAATAGCAGACGAGGCTTTAAAATTAGGAAAGTTTGGAAGTAAGTTCAGTTTAAACAGAATGACTTGGATAAAACCGTCATTTCTTTGGATGATGTACCGAAGTGGCTGGACTAGTAAGCAAGGACAGGAAAGAATACTGGCAATTGACCTGAAAAGGGAAGGATTTGATGAAATAGTGAAAAATTCTGTACTTTCATCTTTTGGAGAAGTTTCTGATTTATCTAAGGAAGAATGGAAAGAAAAACTGGAAAATTCAGAAGTAAGGTGTCAATGGGATCCAGACAGGGATATTTATGGTAATCCAATAGGAAGAAGAGCGATACAGTTAGGCATAAAGAGAGAAATGGTAAAAAAATATATAAATGACTGGATTGTGAATATAACGGATATAACTGATAAAGTTATTGAGATGAGAGATAGCATTCAAAAATGGAACTTTTTCAGAATCTATGCTTCCTGAAGATATATTATTTAGTTATATATATTTCAAATAATCGTTGTTGTAAAGACAGCGATTATTTTTCCCTCATATTGAAAAATAACCCAACCTTTAGAAAATTTGGTTAAACCAATGTGAAATGTTGAGTTGAATAACGGAATGACACCAGGTTATACTTTAACTAGAAACAGTAACATTAAAGTTACTGCTGATGAAAAATGAAATAAATAGCAACAAAAACAGTAAACTCTGAGGGTCCAATAAAAAAATCACCTATTTCAGGAGGACATGATTTAAAAAGCATTAGATGATTTTTATGAGTGAACTAGATATTCAAAAATGAGAAAGTTGTAAAATATACCTAAATTTAAAATAAAAATGTTAAAGATTTGGAAATGGAATTTATGAAGTGAATTATTTAAAATTGATAGAAGACAGAGCAAGTACAGAAATACGGTATAGAGAAATTTACGTTCTAAGACAGTACTTGGTTCTTGTAGGTGAAAAGGAAGGAAGTACAAAATGAACATTGTAGAGGGAAAAAACTAAATACGAATTCGGTGTGAATAGAATTTTGAATGAAACAAATGATTCATTAAATTATGAAGAAATAGAGCAAGATATTGATTATATTGAAAAATAAAAAGGTGATCAGCTATACTGTGTAAATCTCTTGGTTTGAGTATTTACAACTCTCTTCAAAAATTATTTGTAGAAAAAGGATATAAAAACTTGTAGATATTATTGCTATATAATTGCTAAATTGAATTTTATCAAAAAGCATTAGATGAGAAGGTATTTTTGGATAATTCAGATTTATTTTATATGCTGATGTCAAATAATCCTGATTTTATAGTGTTTTAAAAATAATATAGAAATACAACCTAACGATTATAATTCAGAAAAAGATATTTATAGAAATTTAACTAATACATATGGAGATATAACAAGGACAACTGATTAGCAATGATTGGTGATTTTGAAGAAGTGAAAAAGCGATGTTCAGTATATTTGAAAAATCTAAAAATTTTAGAGATAGTTATTATAGATACCGTGTTTATGGAATGGAAATTTTTGAAGCTTTTAGCATTAAAAGGATATTGAAAAATGAAAGAAACGATGAGATATGATGATGATGCCTAAAATAGCAAAGGCATTGGTTAAAGATCGTATTACTAACTATAGTTTTTATTTTACATATTTATGTTATAATATATGCAAAAAATAGCATTGCTTCATGGATTTGATTTAGGGTATAGACAATGAAGTTGCCCCTAAAGAATAATTGATAATACTCCATTAGAAAGTTATAAAAGATCCATACGATTTTATGAAAAATTTGATTTAAAAACAATAACTCCAAAAGAATGGAGAGAATGGACAGAAAAGTTATTCAACATTTAGACCAATTGACTAGAGGTGATAAGATTATGTCAGAGATAATAGACTTTTATATAAGAATTAAATATAAAAAGATAATATGATAAAAGAAGATGATATACTGAATGATTTGGATATCTATGATGCTATACTAGAACTTGAATATGATACAATTGTTTTATTATGATGAAAAAAACTTCTAACATTACAGGGACGTGCCAATTGGAGTTATGCAAGAACTTTTCTCCAAGTCAGGAAAGAAATGAACTTCAAGAAGTTGCAAAAATAAAGAAATAGATAATTTATACTATATTTTTGCAGTTATTCATGTATCAATGGGAATAGTGTATGGGATCATAAATTTTGATATTAATAATAATGCTGTTTATGAAAAAGATTTTTGAGAAAGAAGAGTGTGAAGAAATTCTGAGAAGTTATCACCTGGATTAGTCAAAAATTTTCAAATACTCAACGAGAGCGAGAATATACTGACGATGGTGAAAATCTTGATGATATTGTGGAAAAATGGAGGATAAAATAAGTAAATACTGTTATCAAAAATTTTTGAAGTTCTTAAATGAAGTAAAATTAAATGATTTATAGTTTTTATAAAAAATATAAGTTTGTACTGCACCCAAAATCTTGGACACAAGATTGGAGGTGCAGTTTTTATCAGTAAATTAACAAGGAAAGAAAGGAAAGATAAAAATAGGATATATTCTAAAGAATTTAAATTGCAGACAATTAATAGAATCATAGTTAATCATGAATCTATTAATTCTGTCGCTCATTGATGTTGGTCTGGCTTCTTCGGTATTTTACATAATTGGCTTTCAAAATTTAAAGAAAACGGGTATAATGTTATGAGAAGAAAAGAAAAGAGTAATAGATCGAATATTATTACAATAACAAAAGAATAAAGGAAAAATTAAAAAGGAAATAGAAAGTACAAAACTTAGTGGAAAAGAAAGGGAAAAAGAAAATCAAAAATATACTGGAGAAGAAATGAAGAAAGAGGAAATAAAGAAAAAATTCTTAAAACAAAAAAACACATAGAAATGTTTTTGTTATTGGACATTACATTTTTTTATTAACTATTTATTTGATACTTATATTAATGATTTTTAGAATAGTTTTTAATATTATGGATAATATTTAAAATCATAAATTTTATTTGTTATATCTATTATTTCTTATTTCTTTTTGTGTAGAAATTTTTATAAAAATGAAAAAGATAAAAATTATAATGGAAAAATATTTACATATTTGTATTTTATAGTTAGTGTTAAAATATTATTTTTATCTATAAAATGTATTTTTACCTGTTGGATAAAAGGGAGATATGCATGAATTATTTTGATATACTGTTTTTAGTAATATATATGGAATACTATACAAATTATGGTTTTCAAATTTATTAGAAAAATATTTTCTAATAAATTTACCAGTTTTTATAGTGAGTGTATTTTTTTGAGTTCATTAGAAAAGAAAGAATGAAATATCGATTAAAATATATGAAGTTTATAATATATACAATGTTTATTTTCAATTTTGATTAAATATTTAGAATTTATGATATAAAGTTGCTGCGCAACATGTGGTATAAGCGGATTTTATGGAAGTGAATACTTCCTTGACAGAAACGTGCAGGTTTAAGAAAAGAAGCAGAATATATGAGACAAACTTCACTATAATAAGTTCAGGAGAGGACAACAAGGAATAGAAGATAGGAAACAATATTAGGTAAAACTGCCTTCAGTTGTTTTATCCCTTCAAGGCAGTTTTCTTAAAATAATTCAGGTTTGAGTCACAGTGTCAAAAATTTCTATTATAAATATTGCTTGTGCATTTACTACTTTTTCACAGTATATGTCAACTTTTTCTCCGTCACTGTCTATTAGCATTGTACTGTTTTCAGGTATTTCATTAGACAGTATCATTTTTCGATAAGTTAGTTTCTATATCCTTCTGTACAAATCTTTTCAGCGGTCTTGCTCCGTAAGCAGGATCGTAGGCTTCGTTTACAATGAAATCAAGAGCATTGTCAGTGAATTCCACTTTTATGAACTGTTCCTAAAGCTTATGGGCTGATGTCTTCCAGAATAAGTTTGATAATATTTTTAACACGTCTTTTCCAAGTGATTTGAATATAATAATATCATCTATTCTGTTCAGGAATTCAGGCTTGAATCTATGTTTCATTTCATCAAGCACAGCTTCCTTCGTAGTATCTGAAAGCTGAGGATCTTCAAGTATTATTTCACTTCCAATATTTGAAGTCATTATAACGATAGTGTTTTTGAAGTCTACAACTTTTCCTTTTCCGTCAGTAAGACGTCCGTCATCAAGCAGCTGTAACAAGACATTAAATACATCCGGGTGTGCTTTTTCAATTTCATCAAACAGGATTACTGAATAAGGTTTTCTTCTTACTGCTTCAGTAAGCTGGCCACCTTCTTCATATCCTACATACCTGGAGGCGCTCCTATAAGTCTAGTGACGCTGAATTTATCCATGTACCTCATATCACCCTTACAATATTGTTTTCATCGTCAAACAGGTTAAGAAAGAGTTTTTGTCAGGTAAGTCTTACCTACTCCAGTAGACCTAAGAATATGAATGAACCAATAGGTCTGTTAGATCCTTTCAGTCCTGCACGGATCTCATAATAGTGTCGCTGATTGTTTCTGATAGCATCATCCTGACCTATAACACGTTCCTTCATATATTTAGCTAGATTCAATATTTTTCCTTTTCTCCTGCATAAGTTTTGATACAGGTCATTCCTGTCCATTTTCCAACAATTTCAGCAATTTCTTCACTCGTCTATTTCCTGTTTTAACAGTTTGTTGTTGTCGTGTTCCTAGCTTTTTCCTGTAATTCTGTTCTGTCCTTTTCGCTGAGGTAATACTCCATATTGTAATTCTGCAAGTTTATTGTAGTCGTTCTTTCTCTAGCAGCTTCAATTTCAAGTCTTACTTTTTCAATTTCTTCATTAAGTTTTCTAATTTTTTCAACTTCCTGTTTTTCATTTTTCCCATTGAGACTGGAATGCGGCTTCTTTTCATTCAGTTCAGCCAGTTCCTTTTCAAGATTTTTCCAGTCTGTCTTTTGAAGCCTGATCCTTTCTTTTCATGCAACTTTTTCAATTTCCAGCTGCATTACACGTCTTGTAACTTCATCAAGTTCTGTAGGCATTGAATTAATTTCAGTTTTTACCTTTGCGGCAGCTTCATCAATCAGGGTCAATAGCCTTGTCAGGGCAGGGAAATCTGTCATTTATATACTGTCACTCATTGTTGCTGCAGTAACAAGGGCGTTATCTGTAATTCTTATTCCGTGGAATATTTCAAATTTTTCCTTCAGTCCACGAAGTATTGAAATTGTATCTTCCACAGAAGTTCTATTTACAAGTATTGGCTGGAATCTTCTTTCAAGGGCAGCATCCTTTTCATATATTTTCTGTATCTCATCAACAGTCGTAGCACTGATTACTTTACTTCCATCGCAAGCATTGGTTTTAAAAGGTTTTCCTGCATCCATTGAACCTTCAGTTTTTCCGGCACCTACAATGTTATGAACTTCATCTATGAATAATATTATTCTTCCGTCACTGTTTTCAAGCTCATCAAGCACTGCTTTAAGTCTTCTTCAAATTCCATCATATTTTGCACCTGATATAAGGGCTCCCATATCATGAGAATATTGTTTTTATCCTTTAGATTTTCAGGGACGTCACCATTAAGTATTCTCTGTGCGATTCCTTCTGCAATGGCAGTTTTACCAACTCCAGGTTCCCCCTATCAGTATAGGATTGTTTTTATTTCTTCTGATAAAATCTGAATAGCACGTCTTATTTCATTGTCCCTTCCTATTATCGGGTCAATTTTACCTTTTCTTGCCAGCTCAACAAGATCTTTACCATATTTATCAAGAGCTTCATATGTATTTTTCAGGGTTGTCTGTCATAATTTTCTTACCTCCTCTTACCCTTCCAGACATTTTTCAAATTGTTTTCACATACACTGTTTTCCTTAAGAAAACTGTTATTATCATAGCTTGCCAGAAACAGATGTTCTGTACTTATATATGCATCTTCCATTTTTAGCATAATCTTTCACCTATTAAAACTCTGTTCATTTCGGCATTTGGCTCCGGATCTGAGACACCGCCTCTCGATTTTCGGCATTCGGTCCAGTTTTTCCTCCAGTTTTTCTCATGAGGTCAACTGTATCTATTCCCCATTTTCAGAAGGTTGGGGATAGTCCATTCATCTGTCTATCAATGCAAGAAGCAGATGTCTCAACCTTCATATCGGAATGTTTTATATCTAATCGCAAAAGTTATGGGCTTCCGAAATAGCTTCCATACTTTCGCAAAATTGTTTTCCATATGTATCATTCTCCTTTTTACTATATATTGATGAAAGCTTTTTATTTACTGGTTTTTATTTGTTAGCACTCTTACGTCTTGAGTGCTAACAATAATATATCACAATTCAAATTTTATATGTCAATACTTTTTCAAAAATTTTATTTTTATCTTATATGATAAAATACATCTGAAATATAGAAAAAATAGATAAAATTTTCTTCAGACAGATAAACTATGAATAAATTTAAAGAAAACGTTATTTGTATAATTGAATAAATGTGGTAAAAATTAATAGTAGACAAAAATTAGGAGGATATCGTTATGGATTTTATGAAAAATATGAGTACTGGCTAAATTCTGATTCAATTGATGAAAAGGATAAAGAAGAATTGAGAGGGCCTAAAAAGATAATTTGAAAGAAATCGAAGACAGATTTTTAAAGATCTGAGCTTTGGTACAGGGGAATAAGAGGGTGGAGAGAATAGGAACAAACAGAATTAATAAATATGTAATAAGAAAAAGCAACTCAAGGCTTTGCTAACTACATGCTTAAATACAATGAAAAAGAAGCAAAGGAAGAGAATAATAATTGCTCACGACTGCAGAATAGGATCAGGAATATGCCTCAATACAGCAAAGAGTAATGGCGGCAAACGGAATAAAGGCGTATATTTATCCTGATTTAAGATCTACTCCGGAATTATCGTTTGGTGTAAGATATAAAGGATGTCTTGCAGGAGATAGTTGTAACTGCAGCCAATCCTATGGAATATAACGGATATAAAGTTTACTGGGAAGACGGGGCGCAAGTTGTAGATCTCATGCACCTTCAATAGTGCTGAAGTAAAATAATATTGCAACACTTGAAGAAATAAAATATATCTGAAGAAGAAGGGAAGAAAAAGCAGGGCATAATCGAGCTTGACAGTCAGATTGATGATGACTATATTGCAGAAATAAAGAAACAGACATTAAAAACAGACATTCCTGGAAAGGACTTAAGATAGTATATACCCGCTTCATGGAACAGGTGGAAGACCTATGAAAGAAGAATACTGTCTGACTTTGGACACAGTTTGAAGTTGTAAAAGGAACAGATAGAGCCTGACGGAAACTTCCCTACAGTAGTTTATGCAAACTCTGAAGAAGTTGCCGCATTTAGCTTTGAACAGCTTTAGCTGATGAAACTGGACAAAAATTGTTATGGCAAACGATCCGGATGCGACAGAATAGGGAATAGCTGTCAAAGGATGATAATGATGAATGGTACTATCCTAACTGGAAACCAGAGTAGGACTGTTATTACTGCAATATCTTCTAAACAACAAGAAGGATATCCTGCAAATGCACAGGTAATAACTACAATAGTTTCAACACCTATGATAGATGGAATACACCTGCAAAAGAATGTGAGGAGTTAGGAAAACTCTACAAGGATTTAAACATATTGGAGATAAGACAGTTTGAAAATAAAGAACTTGACGGAAGCTATTTATTTGATTGAAGAAAGTTATGGATATCTTATAGGAACTCATGCAAGAGATAAGGATGCCTTGTAACTATCAATGGTTCATAGCAGAAAGTGGCATCATACTATAATTCTATCGGAAGCTCAATCTACAAAGAACTTCAAAAACTTTACAAAGGAATTTGGATTCTATCTAGAAGGAATAAAATCTGTTACATTAAAAGCGAAAAAGATGGAATTGAAAAATGGCAGAATTAATGGCTGGTCTAAGAGAAAATGTAAAGGATACACTGATAGGTAAGAAAATAAAAATCAAGAGAGATTTTTGATTCGCATAGGAATATAATCTTGAAACTCGGGGAAGAAAAAGAAATACACCTTCCAAAGGAAAACGTACTTCAGTTTGTTCTTGAAGATAATACATTATAACAGCAAGACCTCAGGAACTGAACCTAAGATTAAATTCTACTTCCAGTGTAAATTCAGATTCAAATGAAAATGTTAAGGAAAAACTTGCAAAAACAATGGAAGAATTTGAAAAATTCCTGAATTTATAAAAATAAAGAAAAATTGTATGAAGAGGGTAAGTAAGGTAGATGAAAGACACAGAAACAGGAAACAGAAAAATGTAGATGCACTTATATTGCATATTCCTTTTTAGAAAAAGGAAATGTGAATATTGTGATTTCACATTTATAAATATGAGCCGTGAATATGAGAAATATACGGAAGCACTGGTGAAGGAACTCAAAATGTATCCTGAATATGAATATGATACGGTATATTTTTGGAGGAGGACTCCGTCTCTTCTGCCTATTGAACTGCTCTCATATATAGAAAATATAAAATATAAAAAGAGGGAGAAATAACATTGGAACTCAACTCAAATGATATGTCTCCGAAAAGCTCTATACAAATTAAGAAAAATTAGGGATAAATAGGCTCAGTATAGGAATACAGAGTTTTCAGGATCATGTACTAAAAATTTTTAGGAAGGCTACATGGCAGCGAGGATACCGTAAAGGGGTATTCAGGGATGCTAGAAATGCAGGATTTGAAAATATTTCATTGATCTGATGTTCGGTATTCCCATCAGAGTCTTGAAGACTGAAAAAGATTTGGAAACAATAATTCAGCTTTCTCCTGAAAATGTGTCAATATACTCACTTATCTGGGAGGAAGGACAGTCTTCTGGAGTAAAGCTTGAGAGTGATTTTATCTGAGATGGATGCAGATCTGAAGCTGAAATGTATGAAGAAATAATGATTTCCTGATGGATATGTCCATTATGAAATATCACTCAAAAAGGTATGGGTGGAGTGCATAATCTGAAATACTGGAGAAATAAAGAATTTATAGAGCAGGGTTAAGTGCTATTTACATACTGTAAAGGAAAAGATACAGCAATGTGAGATCTTTCAGTAAATATTACAGATGTATTGAGGAAAATATTTTTCCTGTAGATGATAAAAAGTACAGAAATAGTTGATCAAAAGAAGAAGAGAAAACTTAAAAATATGTTTGGATTAAGACTTCACAGAAGAAGGAACAGAATATTTTGAAGCTGAAGAAGTAAAAACTTTTTGGATAATGGACTGCTTGAAAGATTTGACGGCGGTAAAAGAATGAGACTGACTGAAAAAGAGGAATCTTCTTGCAAATGATGTATTTGTTGAATTTATTTAAAAAGACAGGTATAATATATAAAAGATTTAAAGCAAGGAGAAATTATGGAACTTAACAGTGGAGAAAATATCTCAGAATTATGAAAAGTATTCTTCAGGATATAAAAATATTCGCCTTATCCTGAAAAAGGTAAAAATATTATTTGAAAGTAAGTATCTAGGGATTGAAGAACAGGAAGCCTTGATAAATATGGGGTATAACTATTTCGGAGAAAACAGACTAAGTTTATAGAGATAAACTGGAAAGATTTTCCGATGAAAAATATGAGAATTTAGTTTTGGGATTTTATTGGAAGGTTGCAAAAACAAAATAAAAGTATATAATAACAAATGTAAATTTGATACATTCAATGATTCTTTTCGACTTATTATTCGGAAAATTAATAAAAAGCAATTGAAAATAATAGGATTGTTAATGGTCTAACACAAATTAATGTTTCAAAGGAAGAATCCAAAACAGGAATTTACATAGAAGATTTTCAGAAGGAATCAGAAAAATATTTTTCTATGAGCAATGTTAAAATTAAAGGGTTTATGACAATGAGCACCTGAGCAGAAATTGAAGAAATAGATGGATATTTTTCCAAGATGCACAATTTAAAAAGAGTACGAAAATACAATTATTGTAGTGAGCTTTTCTATAGGGAATGTCGAATGACTATATGAAGCTATTGAAAAAGCAGTATACTATACTTAGAATAGGAAGCAAAATTATACTGGTAATAGGAGGTTAGAGCTTTGGGATTAAAAACAGAAATTTTTGGAATTTTTCAGCGAAGTTGAGTAGAATGATGAAACAGTGGAAAATAAAAAGTTGAAGAAGAAGTTGAAGTGACAACAACTCAAACAGCAGGTTAAGACTTACAGTCATGTGGAGTTTGGACTCATCCTGAAGAAAAAGGAAAAAGAAAGGTATGAATATGGCGGAGGAAAGAAGGAGGAAATAGGAAAAGATGAGTAAGCTATGTCTCAATAATTAGACTGAAAGTCTTTGAAGATTCCAGATTAATAGCAGACTCAATAAAAGAAAAGAAAGTTGTAACATTTAGTTTAGAGTTTTTAGAATTTGAAGTAGGACAGAGATAATAGATTGTTGGTGGAGCGACTCTATGCGATGGATGACATCTTTCAAAAGTTACAGATAAAGTTCTTACATCTATTCCAAATGGAGTTGGATACGAAGATATCGATACTTCATTGGAAAGAAGAAAAAGACGGAAGTAAATTATTATATTAAATTGAAAAATATGCCTTAGTTATTATGGATTATAATAATTTACAGGTATATTTATTATATTGAAAAGTTTAAACAAATTTTATCTGTTAGGGAAATGATGATAATAATGCAAAGTTACGAAAAATAACTAGAAAATAAAAAGGAAAAACCTTTTGTTTATTGATGTAAGAGTCCCTCAGAATATGAGGAGGCAAGAATACTAGAGCTGTGAAATATTCCTGTATTTTCATGATAAGGAAAAGGGAATATATAGGAACACTTTATAGTGGAAGGGAAAAAGGAAACGCAATAAGGGAAGCTATGGGAGTGTAGGAAAAAGAACAGGATATTTATATTGAATTTGAAAAATATGTTGAAAAAGGACAGGAACTGATAGTTTACTCAGCAAGGGGCGTATGCGTTCCTCAACAGTTACTTCCCTGTTTAAGGAATTTTCATTGCCTGTCATAAAACTGGAAAAATGGTTATAAAGGATACAGGCAGTATTTAAATGAGAATCTTTCCCAAGATGATTAAAGAAAAGGAACTGATTGTCTCTATACGGAAAAACCGGTTCTGGAAAACAAATATACTGCAGGAAATAAAACAGAAGGGTTATGATGTACTGGATTTGGAAAAATGTAAAATCATAGGGATCACTGCTGGGAGGAATAGGTCTTGGTGAGATGCAACCTGAGACCCGAAGTTTGACGTAATGGACAGTATATTAAAATCCAAGTCAGATATAATATTTACAGAAGGGAAAAGCAAACGGATAGGTAGTGTTGTTATGCCAAACTATTTATTTGAAGAAGTTTTAATGCAAGAAAAATTTTCATAGAAACAGATATGGATAAGAGGTTGAAATAATTAGAGAGAATATCTGAAGGAAAGCTATGATGAAATGAAATTTTTAGGGCAATTTGAAAAAACTTGGTAGATATATTAGAAAAAGAAAAATGAATATATCGAAAAGAGTTAAAATAAAGAGTTTGACAAAGTCATAAAAGATTTGATGGAAAACTACTATGATAATGCATACAAGACAAAAAGCCATACTTTTGAGAAAGAACATTTCTAATGCAGATGAGGAAAAAGTGTGCTGAGGATATAATAAAATATGTATTTGGAATATAAAGAAAAATTAAATGAGACTATATCTCAAAATATTAGACATGCATAGAAAAAAGTCATACACTATTCATTTATGCTACACGTTATTTTGATAATTCATAAATAGTAGTTTTTCATATTATATTAAATTTTTCTGAGATAGTCTCATTTAAATTTCTGATATAATATAAAATATTATTAAATATCAGCCTCTTCTATCTTATCAATACTTTCTATGTCAACTTTTGACTTTTTCCCTAAATTCAGATACAGTATGAGAAAGCAATCAGACAACTGCAGCAACAAGCTGTACAGGAGATAAAAATCTTTTATAAACAATAGCTTCTGTAACAACTGAAGTCAGTGGGAAAAGCCAGTTCACAGAAAGTTGAAATGGAAGCGGTCACACTTTTCAGTCATTATAATAAATAAGTATAGCTATCAGTCCAAATATGGCGATAAACATTGAAAGGGATATTAATCCTCCGTTACTGAAGTAAAGGTCAAGACTTTTTCCGTATTTCCTGAAAAAATAGTACAAAAATAGAGTTACTACTGTAGTAAAGAAAAATCTATAAAATGTACTTGTCAGTGAAGAAAAATTTATATAAACTTTTTTCCAAATACAGTTGCACTTCCAAAGAGAAAAAGCCGCAAGCAGTAGTACATAGCAGCAAGAATATTATTTTTGGTAAAAGTGCAGGACTTTTAAATTCAAATGTTAAAAGATATATTGTCATTAACGAAATAGCCGCAACTATATAAAATCTTTTTGAAGGTCTTTCCTTTAAAATAAAAGAAAAGCTAGCAAGACAGCAAATATAGGCTGTAGCCTTCTGGATAAAATATTACAATGCTGAATTTACTGAATTCACTCAGCTGAAGTGCTTACAATGGAAAAGAGTTCCCAAAGTACCTCCAAATAATGCAATCAGCATGAAAAATATATAGTCATTTTTAGTGAAAATTTTTAGTTCTTTGTACTGGTTGAAAAAAGAACTGATAAAATAAGAGTTGGTATTGCATGGGCAATAAAAACAATAAAATTGACATCATAAAAATGAAATTTTGAAAAAATATGCAGAGTAAGCAGAACTCATCCAGCCCCCACATGACAGCTGCAATTACAATTAGAACTCTAAAAAGAGTGTTGTTTTTCTTCATCATTTTTCCTTTCTGTATATAACATATTAAAATATAGGTTGAAATATGCTATAATTAAATATTATTTCAAATTATAACATAAAATGAATGAAAATAAAAAACATGAAAGGAAAGTAAATGAGTATAATTTTAGCGATAATAATACTTGGAATTATTATTTTTACATGAACTTAGTCATTTATGACAGCAAAGTATTATAAAATGCCAGTTTTGAATTTTGGTAATAGGAATGGGTCCAAAGTTATTTACAAAAAGGATAGGTGAAACAGATTATTCTATAAGAATGTTACCATTAGGAGGTTTTGTAAATATTGCAGGTATGCAGCCGGGAAGAAAAATCCTGAAGATGAAGTTCCGGGAGGATTTTCATACAAAACCTGCATTTAGCAGATTTTGTTGTACTGATTGCCGGTGTAATGATGAATTTTCTGACATCTATTATAGCAATATTTATCTTAATTTCAATGACAGGAGTGGTACCATTAAAATATATAGAACCTGTTATTGGAACGATTCAGGAAAGTTCAAGAGCCAGGATTTTTACAGCTGGAGACAGAATTACAGAAATAAATGGAGCAAAAATTCCAATTGGAAGGATTTGCAGGAGGAAATTTTAAAAATTAACGGAACTGAAAAAGTATAATGACGAAGATATTCTGTTAAAATATCCAGAAATGGAAAGGAAATGTCAGATAATGTAAAACTGACATACAGTAAAAGAGACTGAGTCTTATATTTTAGAATTCAGGTGCAATCTCGAAACTTTCATTCTTAAAAGAAAATAAAAATTTCTGTGTATTCCTTTTGCAGAATACTTTAAAATGATGGTACACGGTTTAAAAATGCTTATAACTGGAAAAAAGTTTCAGCAAAAGAAATAACAGGGCCTGTAGGATTACCTAAATTTTAGGGAAGCCTATAAAACTGGAGGAGGACTAGCTCTTATAATATTTTCATAATATTATCAATAAATAGGTCTTATGAACCTTTCTTCCCTATACCTGCACTTGACGGTGGAAGACTTTTATTCGTAATACCTGAATTTGTAGGAATAAAGGTAAATAAAAAGATAGAGGAAAAATCCACATGGTCGGTATGATGCTGTACTTTTATGCACTTCATCATATTCAATGATGTGAAAAGTACTTCTAATGAGGGTTTTTCAAAATAAAAAATATAGAACATATAAAAATATATTTGGTTTCATTTGATTAAAAATTTCACTGATATAAAACAGTTATTCATTAAGGAAAAATAAAAATTTAAGTCTGTTTTTAAAAAGGAAAAATACTAAATATCACTATATTTCATTGTTTACTAAAATTTTACTCATACAAAACAATAGAGATTCACTAAGGAAAAATCAAAAATTCGCCTGAAGGCTGTTGATTTTTCCCTAAATTATATCCTGTTTTGCATTGTAAAATTTCAGATAACTCGAAATATAGTTTTTATACTGTTTATTAATCTTTATTTTGAAAAGTCTAAATTAATTTTTCTAAACTTATATTCTGTTTTATATTGTGATATTTCAAATAACTTGAAATATAGTTTTTATATTGATTATATTTTTCTAACCAACCTCATTAAAGTCTTTTCTGCAGAAGGAATATGGATGCAAAGACCATTAAAAACCCTAGCAGCTCAATTCGAAAAGTCAGTTTTAAAAATTATTACTGACAATATTGCAGCCAGAATAGGTTCAAAAAGCTGTAAGTATACCGGCTAGAGATGATGAAATATAGTTAAGGCTTTGCAATATATATAAGATACGCAATGGCAGTACTAAAATTACTACTATTATAACCTGAATAACAGATTCAAAATTAATATCCCTTCAACTTTCCAGAAGGGATGAATCACATTTGCTATAATGCTTCCAACAAACATTCCCCAACCGACAACTGTAATACTTCCATATCTTTTAAAAAGCTGTTTTGGCTGAATGGAATAAAATGCAATCATAATGGCTGATACGACTCCTCATTAAAAGTGCTCTCTGAGCCTGTCAAATTTGAAAAATTCCCTTTTGTTGCAATGCACACAACTCCTAAAATAGTCATAAACAGTAACAGACAGTTGATATAGATGGAACTTTTTATTTTTAACCGATTCATAAATGAAAATAAAAAGGGAAATGCTGTAAACTGTAAAATTGTTGCAAATGATACGTTGCTTAATTCGATTGTTCTAAAGTAGGTGAACTGTACAAAAAGTATATTCCGGCAATTCCAAACAGGAGAATTCCTATAATATCTTCAACTCTTTTTAAATGGTTTGAATATGGATTTTTCAATAAAATAACTGCTATGAGAAGTAGTATTCCAGAAACAGCAGTTCTTACAGATACAAGCCAATCTGCTGAAAAAATGGAATTCTTTAAATAGTATTTCTCCTGAAATTCCTGAAATAGACCATAGACTGGCGGCAAGGCTGGCAAAGCAGCATTCACGTAATCGGGCTTGTCTTCATTTTTAACCTCATTTTCTTTTTGTTATTTATACGTAGTTAATTTAAAACTATACGCATCTATAAATCAGCATACCACAGGAAATTGTAAAATAAAAGTTATCATAAAAACTCATATTTCGTTATCTGGAATTTCTACACTGCAAAACAAGAAAGTCGAACTTAGGAAAAATCAGCATTAGGCGAATTTTGATTTTTCCCTCAGTGAATAAAATGTTTTAGTATGAGTAAAATTTTAGAAAACGAAGAAATATAGTTTTTATGTATCATGAGTTTTATTATTTATCTCACTTTTTAAAAGTTAAATTTTTCCATTTCCAGTAGTTAATACTAAAGTATTTTATCAAGTAATCTAATTTTTAACATTTTGAATATATTGTCAGAAAAATCTCTTTCAAGTTTTCATAAGGTTTTCCGGTCCGGTCATTCTGTAGAAGATAAAATTCAAATTGTTATATTATTATCTTTAATCTTATAGCTGGAGAAATAATTATTTACACCTAAATTTCCATTTACACCGTCTTCTGTAAAGGCAATTGTAACATCTTCATGATTTTTAAAAGTTCTTCCCTGCCATATCCACAAGTTTCCATTCAGTGTTTAAAATTTCCTTATTTAATGGAAGAGCAGAATTTTTGTTCCTTATTTTCAGATGTTTTCAAGTTTCTAAAATTAAGTATCACCTTTGAATTTTCCAATATCAAAGTATCCTTTTGTCCTGTTTTACTTTTTAGTAGAACCTAAAATTCTTAAAAATCTATCTTCCACATCCATTGCACTTCTAGATCCTAACATAAGACTTACATAATTTGTGAGATAGAAATAGAATCATTACTACTTTATAATCTCCTGAGTATCTGTTTACGCCTGAAAAACCGCTGATACGATTATTTGTAAAAGCTTACAGAAATTTTAGAATCATTATCAACAGTTATTGAACCTACATTTTTTCCTTAAGTGTGACAAGCTGCCATGATGTATCTTTTAAATTATTAACGCTTTGAAAGATCTCCAAGGATGAGCATTTGAAATAACAACTAAAAATTAAAATAACAAAATTCCAATTAAAAAGTCTTTTTCATTTTTAAATACCTCTTTTTCTATAGTAATTTAATAATAACACAATCTTATTAAAGAAAAATGAGAAAAATTTTTCAAAATGATTTTATATAATTTTTAAAATTACAGTTGACAAAAGCTCTAAAAGTAATATATGTCAAGTGACCAATGAGTCACTTTTAAAAAAATATTACTATAGGAGTTTTACAATGGAAGCTTATGGAAAAAGGAAGCTAAAAAGGAAAAGAATTATAGAAAAATCGGTGGAATTATTCGAGGAAAACGACTATCATGCAACAAAAGTTGAAAACAATTACAAAGGCACTTGGAATATCAAAGGAAATTTTTACATTTATTTAACTAAAAGAAAGTTCTATATGAAATACTGGATATAATGAAAGACAGAGAATAGATCTCTTTGCATGAAATGGATGTGGATAAGGATCCGAAGGAAGTTCTCAGAGATTTTGCAGAAAGTCATAGACATTTTTAAAGATATTTAAAAGAGTCAATTTACAAAATATAGAGGTTTTTCTGAGGATAAAAATAATAGTATACATAGAAGAAATTCAGGATATCTTTAATAGAATTTCTTCAAAAATGTTATGAAAGAATGAAGGAAGTAAAAATAAAGGTTATAACTTTAGATTCATTGCAGAATTTATATTTATATCAATGGGAGGACTTTTCCTGATACATGTTTTACAGAGGAACTGGAACTGAAAAAGAAATATGAAATGACAATGGAAGAGAAAATTGAGCAGATAACAGAGTTCATAAACTAACGCATTAAAATAAAAAGAAAGGAGAAGTTTGATTTGTAAATTTTATAAGTCATACAAAGCTGAATATGAAACAAATTGAGAAGAAATTGTTTTGTTTTGCTTACATCTATTTTGCATGCCTCTTTTGGAGAAAAATAACAATTCAGAATGCTACCGAGATGGCTATCAAAAATAACGGGACATAAAAAGGTATGCTTGAAATTGAAAAAGAGACTGGATGTAAACAAAGCTGAAAAGTGCTTACTTTAAGGTAACTTTATAATGCTTCTGCAAATAAGTACTTTTAAAGAAATTAAATCTTTTGGCAGGGAGCTATGACCAAACATATGGTCACAATGTGACATTGACACAACCAATTTATACTGGAGGAGCAGTTAAAACGGGGATAGGAATTGAAAGAAGCATTATCATTAAATGAACTTAATCTTGATAAAATAAAGAAGGACACGATATTGAGTACAGTACAGGCATATATAGATGTGTGATGATGCCCAGAGCTGTGAGGGTTCTGGAAAAATCGGACAGCTTTATCAAAAACTATGAAATTCAGAAGGATACAGTTTAAGAATGGTTACAAAACCTGAATTTTATAGAAGCTGGAAAAGTAGTTCAAAAGCGATAGAGGCGTCAATAACAGAACAGAAATCAACATAGAAATTGCAAAGGAAGCCCTTGGATACTTATAGGATATTCAGACAGTCCAAATATAGAAATTGTACCATGGTCAGTGGAAGAAAATTTCACTAAGAAGGTTGTTTTAAAGGATGATCTAGCAAAAGTTGACAAGCCAGAATACAGAATATCAGATGGTACTTAAAGCAGAAGGAAATATCAGGGAAAACAATAAATCTGAAAAGGGCAGATTAAAACCCTACAGTTGCAGGAGTTGTAACATACGGAACTTCAAACAGGATCAAAAATATCTGATCTTGCAAAGGAAAAAGCTATAATGGAAACAGTGGGTCTGAACATGTCATGGGATATATTTGACTGGGGAGCAAAGAAATATGAAGTGCAGAAGGCACAGAAAGAATATGAGATAAAGGAAATAGAAGCGAGCAGGCACTGACAGCCTGAAGGTAAATATGAAAAAGTATACTATCAGCTAGACACTGGAAAAAGTCTGGAAAGCAAAGAGAATAGCTGTGGAAAAAGCAGAAGAAGTATATGAACTTGAACAGAAAGATACAAATTATAATTTAATAACTATGAAAAATCTGGTGATGCAGAAACAAATTTAAGACAGAGCAGAACAGAGTATGAAAGTACGAGATTGAAGTACTACTATCTCATTTCAAGATATGGCATTCCTGGATTATAGATATAAAATTATGTAAAGGAGTAATATAAAATGATAAATAACAATTTATCTGCTAGAATATATATAGAATACAATGAAGACAATGGCTATAATCATGATGACTGCTACTTTCGCTGTTTCCTGCGGGAAAAGAAGGAAAAAGGTTGTAGAAGAAAATCTTAGACCTGTAAAGGTACAGTCAATAGGTCAGAATACAATTTCATTGGGATATACAGTCAGTGGAACTATAAAGGGAAGGAAGAAATCCCTTTATGTGGCCACATCAGGCGGTGAAGTAACCGTAGTAAATGGTAAAAATGGAGATTATGTAAATGCAGGGGCAGGTTATAATAGCAATTGATAATCAGGCTGCAAGATCAAATGTAATTTCAGCTTCTTTCAAATTATGAGACTGCGAGAATAAATTACGAAAAAAATATAGAGTTCTTTATAATAAAGACTTTGTAACAGAAACTGAGATCTGAATGCAAAGACAACATGACAGTGCAAGAGCAAATTTACAGACTGCAAACGATGCAAAACAGTAAGTCGGCATAAGAACCGATGTAAATGGAGTTTTAGCAAACCTAATATAGAAAGACATCAGCAGGTTTCTGCGGACAGGCAACTGTTCACCTTGTAAATGAATCTGAAATGATACTGCAGGTTGGAGTTTCTCCACAGATAGTAGGAAAAATACAGGTAGGCATGACTGCTAAAGTCAAGATAGATGAACTTGGCAAGGAAGTTGACGGAGAAGTGGATGAAATATCAGGGCGGCACAAAAATGCGACAAGACAGTTTTTAGTAAAAATAAAAATGCAGAATCCTGACAGGGAACTTAAAAAGTGGAATGTACGGAACAGCAAGCATTGATACAGGAGCTGAAGAAGGAATCGTAATTCCCAAAGACATCAATAGTTGTAAGAGGAGTGGAACAGGCTGATATATAGTAAAAGATGGAAAAGCCAGGCAATACCAATAAAAATAGTTAATCAGAATGAAACATATGCGGCTGTAACAGGAGACAGACTTATGTCTGGTTTAGAACTTGTTGTTGAAGGGCAGAATGTTGTGCAGAACGGAGAAAAAGTAAAAAGTTAATTAAGAAAACCGGAAGAAAGGGAGAAAGAAAATGACAATAGCAGGGAATTCGCAACCAAAAGAGTCGTTACATGACGATGATAACATTATTCATGGTTTTTCCGGTTATACCGCGATTAAGAACATGAAACAGGAACTGCTGCCGGACTTTAACTCTTTCCATATGTCGTTATTCAGACAAAATGGACCGGAGCAGTATCTGAAGATGTGGATACACAGATTACTAAAAAAGTGGAAGAAGCGGCACTGAATGTAGACGGAATAAAAAATATAACTACAACTTCCGCATACGGAACATCAGTAGTAGTAGTACAGTTTAATCTCGAGCAGACAGTGATATAAAAGAAAGTACAGGTACAGTCGGGAAATAGATAAGATATATCTGCAAAAGATGCAGATTCACCGGTAGTATCAGGAGCGGAAGTGCTGCAGGAGTAGGTAACTCAATGGCGTTATTTATAACTTTAAAAAGGGAGCTGATGAAGCTACTCTTACTTCGTTTGTAAACGAGACAATGAAACCAAGATTACAGAGAAACAGGGGATAGGGAGATATATCAATAACTGGAGGAACTGAAAGGGAATTAAAGGTTGAACTTGATCCATATAAATTAAGGGCTTTCAATCTTTCGGCTCCGGAAATATATTCTAAAATACAGGCGGCAAATACAATAACACCTGCGGGAACTGTAACTGATGGAGGGAAAAGTTCATACTAATGGTTTCAGGGGAAATAAAGTCTCTTGAACAGGTGGAAAATATAATCCTTTCAAATAACAATGGTCAGACTCTGAGACTTGGAGATATAGCCAAAGTAAGTTATGGAACTAAAGACAGGGAAACTTACACAAGGGTAAATGGTAGAAAAGAGGCAATTGGGGTAATAATAGAAAAAACAAAAGATGGAAATATAGTTGAAATTGCAACTACTGCAAAAAACAGCTTGAGGAGATGAAACCATTATTTCCTCAAGGGGCAAGTTATGACATTATTACAGATAACAGTGAAATGGTAAAAGATGCAATATCGAATGTTACAAGCAGTGGATTACAGGCGTTGGTAATTGCGGCAATAGTCCTGCTAGTATTCCTGAAGGATATAAGGGCATCAATATTTATATCCCTTTCAATACCTATTTCAGCAATGTTCACATTATTCCTTTTTAAATACTCAGGGAATATCACTGAACATGGTTTCACTTATGGGATTAGCTCTGCAGTAGGATCACTGGTGGATAACTCGGTTGTTACACTTGATAATATATTCGATCATATGCAGGAATACAGGGAACCGCCGAATGTAGCGGCAATACGTGGAACAAAAAGTAGTACCGCCGATGATAGCTTCTACACGACATCAGTCTGTGTTTTCTTCCAATAGTTATATATGAAGGATTTACAAAGGAAGTATAAAGGATAGCATTATCGATAATGTTTGCACTTGGAGCTTCGATAATCGTGGCAATGCTGTTTATCCCTATGGTTTCAAGTAGATTCCTGAATCTGCAGAAAATAGTTGACAATAAGGATAAGGCTAAATACTTTAATGAATTTAAGGAAAAATAGCAAAGGAGTAATAACATCTGCACTTAATAATAAATGGAAAATTGTTATTGGAACAATTATAGGATTTATAGGAACTATGGTGATTTTGGACCAATGATGAAAAACTACCTTCTTTCCTGACAATTGATAATAAGAAGTATTCAGTAGTTGCATCACTCTGCAACAGGACTTGATCTGGAGAAATCATATGAAATAACTAAACAGATTGAGGAAGTTGTAAAAATGATAAAAATACAAAAGAATTCTATTCACTTTCAAGAACGGATGCCGCAATAGTCAATGTGGATGTTAAGAAGGATACATTTAAGGCTGTGGAAAGAATAAGAGAGAAACTGAAGGATATGCCTGATGTAAATCTTACGGTGGCAGCCAGTGAAGCAACAAGTTCAAGAACAAGTAAAGACTATTCCTTCCAAATAGAAGGTGATAATGTGGAAGAGCTTAACAGAATTGCAAACTCTGATTATTAGCGATATAAAAAGGAAAGTTGATGAAGGATGTAAAATCTTCAACTGAAGGTGGATATCCTCAGGCAAAGCTGAAGTGAACAGGGTAAAAGCTGAAAGTTATGGAATAAACTGTAACAAACCTGACAACAATGCTTAATATGACGGTACTGGGTGTAGCACCTATAGAAGTTTCAGAAGGGACTGAAAGACTTGATGTAACGTTACAGTTTGAGGAACAGTATAGAAATTCGCTCGAAAAAATACTGAATCTGGAAGTGAAAAGTTCAAGTGGAGCTTATGTAAGAATAGGAGATATAGCTACACTTTCAAATGTAGAAGGTGCTTCATCAATAACAAAATATAATGGTTCAAGAACTGTTACGGTAGGTTTGAACTCTTGATAGCTCAAAAGGATTTAATGATGCGGCAAAATTTATAAAAGCATCATTTGAAAAGACAAATCCTGGAGAAGGATACAAGCTTGCGGCTGCAGGTTCTGCAAAAATATCAGCAGGATATGGGTGGAGAGCTCACGGGCTCTAGGACTTTCAGTTATACTTATATACGTAGTTCTGGCAGTACAGCTTGAATCATTTATATTGCCTCTGGTAATAATGACATCATTGCCACTTTCAATAATAGGAGTTGTAATTGGAATGGTCATAACACGTGTACAGCTGAGCATGTTTGTTATGATAGGTATATAATGCTTATGGGAATGGTTGTTAACAATGCCATTGTACCTTTGACTTTGTTGCTAGCATGCGTCAAAAAGGAGTTCCTTTTTAAGGGAAGCACTTTATAGAAGCAGGAGGATCGAGACTGCGTCCTATACTTATGACTACACTTACAACTGTACTTGGTTGGATACCGATGGCACTTGCAATTGGTGGAGGAAGTGCGGGATATTATCAGGGAATGGCTATTGCCGTAATGTTTGGATTGTCATTCTCTCACATTGCTGACACTTATATTTATTCCGGTACTTTATCTGATAGTTGAAGAAGCCAAGGAAAAAGAGCTCGAGATGTAGAAAAGGAAAAAGCTCAAAATGGCATAAAATAGGTATAATATAATAAGAAAAAGTTTTTAGGAGGACGGTAGGTATGAAGAGGCTTTGAAGGATATTTTGACTCATCTGGAAAAGGTGAAAGAAGAGTTAAAATGAATATGGATTAGAAAAATATGTGCTGATCCCAGAGGTTTTTAGTGACTGGGGAAACATCTGAAACATTTTAACAGTCATCTGGCCAGGAACAGACAGTATTCTAATAGCCTCATCTTGAAGATAAGTAGGAAGAAATTATGAGGGCTCATATAAAAATAGATGTGGACTATATGATATCTATGGGAGCAGTACTTATACCAATAGATGACATGCTGCTATAATTATAAAAATATATGATAAGGAAAAATATTTCAATCTTTAAAAAGGGATAAAAATATTTTCCTTATTTTAAAAATGGAGAAAAACATCAAAAATATTTTTAAATAAGTTAAAAAGATTATTCGTTAAAAAGTTGTAACTAAAAAGGAAAAATGATATAATTAAATAAGTTAAAAAGTTGTTAGAAAACGAAAACTGAAAAGTTAAAAAGTTGGCATATTATTGGTAACAGAAAGAAGAGAACCTAAAAAGAGGAATGTGAAAATGCAGAAACTAAATACGAGCAGATTATAAAGTCATGGAAAAATAATGAAAAATTCCAAAAATATCCAGAACAGATTTGGCAAAATATCTGGAACTGACACCTGCAGCACTTCCAAAATAATAAAAAGTTACTCTCCTATAATCTCATAATTGAAAAATACACTTTTTCAACAGGTGGCCGTCCTAGAGTGACACTGGCACTAACAAAAACTATAAAAGATAATAGGTGTTAATCTGGGAGCAGGATGATGAAACATTGTTGAAAGTAATCTGAATGGAGAACAATAGGGATAACTGAAAGGAAATTTGCATTTAAGGGACAGGAAAAGGTTCTTGAGCTGTTGGATGAAGAGCTGACAAAGGCTCTCAGTAAATATGATGAAATCTGTAATCTGAATAGGTCTTGCAACTCATGGAGTTGTTGACAGGAAAAAAGGGTACAGTAATAGTTTCTCCTCACTTCAAGTGGAGAAAGCTGGAATTGAGAAAGGAACTTGAGAAAAGTACAATCTTCCTGTAATAGTTGAAAATGATGTGAGATCGATGCTGATTGCCGAACATAATTATGGCCATGCCAAAGACATGAAAAACTTCATATTCCTGTATATTAAAAATGGAATAGGAGCTGGCAATTTTCAAATGGAAAAATCTTTGAAGGAAGTAATTATGGAGCTGGAGAAACAGGACATTTCATAGTAAATGAACATTCGAATATAGCAGTGCCGTTGGGAAAAATATGGATGCCTTGAAACTGAATACTCAGAACAGGTGCTTGTAAATAAAGTAATGTGGAAACTGGAAGAGGATGAGAAAAAGGAAATGGGTAAAAATCTGGATATATCAACAGTTTACAGTAAAGCCAAGACAAGCGAAGAACCTTACTATTCCATTATTAAAGATGCTATATACAATACGGGAAAAGTAATGGGGAAATGTACTTAATATGCTTGATGTCAATAACATTATAGTAGCTGGAGACATTACAACAACGGGAGATCTCTCATATGAATTTTAAAAAGGGATAGATACCATGCTTCTTGAAGAATTCAACAAAAATAAAGGTAAGCACAACAAAACTTGATAATATGATAGAGTTTACGGTGCTGTTTCACTTATAACAAGTAATTTATTTGAAGGGGAAAAATTGATTAAGATAAAGTAGTTAATAAAGCAGTTAATGATGTTTCAGGTAGTTTATGATACTTTAGAGAACCTAGTTAGGTAATATTATATAGAGGAGAAGAAATGAAAAAGATTTTTATGGTTAATGTTAGCAATGGTAATGTTGCTATCATGCGGTGGAGAAAAGAGCTGATGGAGCAGCGGCAGGAGGAGACAAACCCGCAGAAGGTAGTTAAAATTGGAGTTACTATCATCAAATATGATGATAACTTCATGGCAAACATTGGAGAAAAAGATTCTGAAGCGTTTGCTAAGGAAGATGCAAACATTGAACTGATCATGAACGATTCTCAAAACAGTCAGAGCAACACAAAATGAACAAGTAGATGCACTTCTTCAAAAGGGTGTAAACGTATTAGCAATCAACTTAGTTGACCCAGCAGCAGGACAAACAATTATTGACAAAGCAAAAGCTGCAAATGTACCAGTAGTATTCCTTTAACAAAGATCCAGGAGCAGAAGTATTAAAAACTATGACAAAGCTTACTATGTTGGAACAAAAACCCTGAAGAATCAGGAATAATCCAAGGACAATTAATTGAAAAAGTATGGAAAGCACATCCAGAATTAGACTTAAACAAAGACGGTGTTATTCAATACGTTATGCTTAAAGGGGAACCTGACACCCTGGATGCAGAAGCAAGAACAGCTTATTCAGTAAAAAGAATTAAATGACAAAGGTATTAAAACAGAAAATTACAAGAAGATACAGGAATGTGGGATGCAGCTCAAGCTAAAGATAAAAATGGATGCATGGCTTGCTGGACCTACTGGATCTAAAATAGAAGTTGTATTTCAAACAATGACGGTATGGCATTAGGTGCTTTTAGAAGCTTTAAAAGCTCACCAGAAAAATTACCTGTATTTGAGTAGACGCATTGCAAGAAGCTTTTAACATTAATCGAATCAGGAGAATTAGCAGGAAACAGTATTGAACGACTGGAACAAAAACCAAGCAAAAGCAGTTCTAGAACTTTCAAGAAACTTAGCTAATGGAAAAGATCCTATTGAAGGTACATCATGGAAATTAGAAGAAAAAGCAGTTAGAGTTCTTATGTAGGTGTAGATAAAGAAAATTTGGCACAATTTAAAAATAACTGAATAATTAATAGTTGAATTGTATACCGCAAATAAAAAGACTTTATCGAATTTTATTTACGGTATCTTTATTTCGGAAGAGGTGAATGGATGGAAATTCTCAAAATAGACATGAATATGTATTGAAATGGAAGCAACTGTATAGAATTTCCTGGGGTAAAAAGCACTCTGATAATGTTACGTTGAAGATACGTCCCAACAGTGTTCATGCACTTATGGGAGAAACGCAGGAAAAATCGACACTGATGAAAATGTCTTTCGGAATATACAAGAAAGATACAGGAGACATCCTCGAAGGACAGAAAATAGAATTAAAAATTCAAAGGATGCACTTGAAAGAGGAGTTTCAATGGTGCACCAGGAGTTAAACCAGGTTACACAGAGAAACGTAATGGATAACATATGGTTTGGAAGATATCCCAAAAAGGCTTTTATTTATGATGAAGATAAGATGCATAAAGATACTAAGGAAATATTTGCAAAACTGGATATAGATAGATCCCAGAACGAAAGTAAGGACTTTCTGTTTCACAGATGCAAATGCTTGAAAATTGCAAAAGCAGTCTACGACCCGGAAAAGTATTGATTTTAGATGATCTCACTCATCCCCGGACAGAAAATGAAGTGAAACATCTTTTCAAGATAATAAGAAAAACTTTCAGGAAATGGTATAGGAATAGTGTATATTTCACATAAAATGGAAGAAATAACAGAAATGTGATGAAATTACTAATACGTAGAGATGGAAAATGAGTCACTTAGCAGAAAAAGTAAAAGATCTTACAACAGATCAGATAATAAACCTTATGGTGAAAGCGATCTGACAAACAGATTCTGATAAAACAAACAAGCCGGGAGAAGTTATATTGGAAGTTGAACATTTGACGGCAGACCTAAGTCAATAGAAGATGTATCCTTTACATTGAGAAAAGGGAGAAATATTAGGAATTGCAGGACTTAGGTTCAAAGAGAACTGACATAGTGGAAAACGTTATTTGGAGTTATTGAGAAGAAACTCAGAACATACAGATGGTAAGGAAGTAAATATAAGAACCTAAGGAAGCAACTAAAAATGGATTAGCACCTTATAACTGAAGAAAGACGCTACGGAATTTATTCAATGCTGGATATAAAAATTTTAATTCAATTATTTCCAATACTAGAAATTATATACGTTATTGGGACTTTTTGGATAACAGTAAAATAGGAGAAAGATACAAAAATGGGTTATTGACAGCATGCATGTAAAGACACCGTCACAAAAGACACATATAGGAAGTCTTTCAGGAGGAAATCAGCAGAAAGTAATAATAGAAGATGGTTGCATAGCAGCACCTGAAACATTACTTATGGATGAGCCTACGAGGGAATAGACGTAGGTGCAAAATTTGAAATATACCAGTTAATGATAAATCTGGCCGAAAAGAAAAGGGTATATTATGATTTCTTCAGAAATGCCTGAACTGCTGGGAGTAACAGACAGAATACTAGTCATGAGTAATGGTAGAGTGGCAGGTATAGTAAATACCGCTGAAACTTCTCAGGAAGAAATATTAAAATTAACGGCTAAATATTTATAGGGAGGCAAAAATGGCAGAGAAAGTTGTAAAAAGAAAATAAGAAATCTTTTGATTTAAAAATCTGATATTAAATGGAGGAATTTATCTGGTACTTCTATTACTGTTAGTTCTAATAGTAATGAAGGATCCTACATTTTTAAGCTTATTAAATATACAGAACATTCTGACACAGCTCATCAGTAAGAATAATAATAGCCTTGAGTTGCAGGACTCATCGTAACTCAGGGGACAGATTTGTGGGTAGGAAGACAGGTTGGATGGCGGCACTTGTAATCGGCAACATTGCTTCTAGGCTATGACAAACGTAAATAAAAGTTTTTAAAAGGATTACCAACATTACCTATACCCGTGAGTTCTACTTCTGTAGTAGTTATTGGTGCCTTAATAGGGTTAATAACAGGACTTATAGTTGCAAAATTAAATGTTGCACCTTTCGTTGCAACAATGGGAACAATGGTAATAGTTTACGGAATAAACTCATATATACTTTGACTTTGTAGGAGCATCACCTGCAGCAGGATTTGACAGAAAATATTCGCAGGTGGCACAAGGAGCATTATTCCAGATTGGACAGCTTAGACTTTCTTATCTGATAACATATGCTGTAATTGCAATTGTATTTATGTGGACATTGTGGAATAAAACAGTATTTGGTAAAAACCTGTTTGCTGTAGGAGGAAATCCTGAAGCAGCAAGAGTATCAGGAGTTAACGTTGCGAAAAACAATACTTATCGGTATAGTGATGTTATCAGGAGTAATGTATGCAATAGGAGGATTCCTCGAAGCGGCACGTATAGGGATCTGCAACAAATAACCTTGGATTCATGTATGAAATGGATGCCATTGCAGCGTGTGTTGTTGGAGGAGTTTCATTCAGTGGAGGGAGTAGGTAAGATTTCAGGAGTAGTTGCAGGGTTATAATCTTTACATTGATTAACCATGGACTTACTTATATAGGAATAAGCCCTTTACTGGCAGTATATTATAAAAGGTATCATTATAATAACAGCAGTTGCGATAGATGTACTGAAATATAGAAAAATAAGTAAAGATTCCATATCTAGTTTATATTATTTAAAAAGGATAAAATGACTCTAATAAAAAGGATTTTTATCCTTTTATTATGATTTTAAATAGGCAAAAAGATAAAATTTTGAATAAATATAAATAAGCTGAATTATTTGAAAATAAATAGCTACATAGATAGTTACAGTTGTTTTTGAATTTTTATTTGATATACTATAAACAAACTAATATTAAATTAGGAGGAAAAATGGGAAAACAAATATTGAAGGTCCGAAAATAAAATAAATATAATAGACACAGTAAATTAGATAATAAAAATAAATATAATAGATAAGGAGAAGAAATGACTAATAATTTGAAGAAACCTCGAACAAGATTTAAGAGCATTGGCAAAAAGATGTAAGAATATCAGTTACACAAAAAGGGTTACTTTTTAAGCTTTTTAATACTGGGATTACTGTCGTTTCAGAAGGATTGACATCGCCTGAAATAAAAAGCGCTGAAAGCTCAATAAATCAGGCAAGAAAAGAATTGAATACTCAATTAGTGACATGAAACACCTTTTCAGGAAGCTAAAAGAGAAAAATGATAAGCTCTGAAAGGATCTAATCTGGAATTGATTCAACTGATGGAACAGGGAGATCAGGTTGTAAAATCACCTTGAGTTCATGGCAATATGGAATGAACTATTTTTATAGTAACTGGAGAGGAACATATAAAGGAAAAGGAGATAAAAAGGAAAAATATCCTATGAAGGGTATATAGAAGAAGTAATGATTTATTCCTGAGATCGATATCTCTAACAGTAGAAACTACAGCAGATATGTTACAAGAGTATATGATGACCTGCCATTCAGCAACTACATCAACAACAGGATTATCAAATGCACTGCGGGAATAGAATCATCTGAATTTTGATCAGGAACCTGTGACTACATTGAATCTGCTTGCAACAGTAAGACCTAAGGAAATACAGGGCACCAGTGGTAAATCTGGAACAATAGAAGGGCCTGAGGAAATAAGTTTCAGTATTAATCCTCCTGAAGTGGAAATAAGTACTCCAACAATAAGAGAAGTGAGTTTTAACCAGTGACACCTGTTACAACCACTTTACCAGGATTGTCAACTTCTAATATAAAAATAAGTTCATATAAAAATGCTGGAGATACAGGACATATAGTTCTTGCAACAATACACATAATAATTTATCTAAAAATAGTGGTTTTAGGAGCAACGGTACATCGCAACACAGGATTGACACTCGAGCAACAGCCAAATCTGTTGTTCAGGATCCTGCTATACGTACACAAATCAAGATAGTGCGTTGTTTAAAACGTATATGGAATTTTTCACCAGGAAATGGTGGAACACCACTAATACAACAAGTGTTGTAACAGATTCTATAAGAGGAGGTATTGAGGAACTGCCCTAATGATCAAAATTTTAGTAGGTGGTTCAAGATTTGGAACACTTGATACGGTCACGGAACTTAGCGAAATGGAGCTGGTACGACCATTGACCTTGCAGGGTTTTTAGTAGCAGGACTTCAACTGAAACAAATACAGGGACAGCTGGAAATAGGGTATTGTTAAATTCTGGAACGATAACTGATGAAGTTGAAACAACCCATTATCAGAACTCTGACGGACTTGTGGACTTCTGTGCCTATAACTACAACATATGTAAATGGAACTGGTTCTAGGAATAGATATCTGATGGGAGTCTAAATAATGATTCTGGTAAAAGCTCAAACAAGTTTGCCAATGACAGGGTATTCTGAAATGGGAACAATAAACATAGAAAGAACTCCAGGGACAGGAGTATGGGATGTGGCAGCTGGTACCTGGGCAAAAAGTAGAAGTGGTGGAGGATATGTAGGTTACAAAATAGGACTTTTTATTAAGTCATGAGGATAATGATTCTTCTAATAACTATCTTCTACAAAATGCAGGGACAATAAGTTTTGGAGGAAGAAATTCAACAGGGTATTCAGATAAAAAGCAGATGGTTCTCCTGATACAAAAGTTCAGGCTTCAAATAGTAATAATATAATATTAGGTGGTGCCAACAGTTATGGAATAAAACTTTCTTCAAGAGTTGCTAATCTTACTGGTACTCAAAAGATAGTAAATAATACAGGAGCTATTACTATAGGAGGAGGAAGAAAAGCCGGAATAGCAGTCATAGAAGAAGCACAAAATGGCAGTGATAGAAATGCTACTAATGAGTTAATAAGAGCATACAGATAAAGTTGTGAATTCAGGAAAAATAGATGTAAATGGAAGCTACAGTTCAGGAATGCTTTTTAAAAAATTAATGCCCTGATAATATAGTAAACGAAGCTGGAGGAACTATAAATGTAAATGGGCATCATAATATTGGAAATGAGGGTTGATAAAGGAAGTGTAACAACAGATGCAATAGGAGATCCTTCTGCTGTAAATAAAAGTAATATAGTTGTAAAAGGGACAGCAATATTGGAATGGTTTCCAATGGTGCAAGTAAAGCTCAAAATACAGGAGGCTATAACTTTAACTGGAACAACAGGAAATAGTGCCGGAATGTATGCAACAGGTGGAGGAACTGTAGAAAATACAGGTACTATTACAGGAAGTGGATTAACAGACACAACAGGAATATCAGTTGATACAGGATCTACAGGAACAAGTTCAGGAAATATTAGTTTGTCTCGAAGCAGAATAGCAGGGTCTATAATGCAGGAATACTTTACCATGACAGGTGGAAATGTTACAACTAATGGAACTGGAGCATCAATTTATGCAAAAGGAACTGTAAATACTAACATTAATGCAGGAACTATAACATCATCTGGAGGTTCAGTTGGACTTTTTGCAGATGATACATCTACTATAAATTTTGGGAATCACTACAACAGCTCCTACATTAGTAACAAATTCCGGAGGATTAATGTTCTATAACAATCCTACTTTTCTGCAGGAGCACAGACAAACTAAATTTAATTTATTACATGATGTTAGTGGGACAGTAAATTCTGGGGACTTGCATTTTTATTTGAAAGATGTGAATACTGCAGCTCAATTGAAAACAGCTTTAGACAATATGATTCTTAATAAAGATTTGATATTATCTTTAAAAATGGAAGTTACTTGTTTACTGTAAAAATAGTTCAATAGGAGCAGGAACTGAAATGAAATTATCTGAGTTACCTGAGTAACAACATCAGGACTTACTTCTGTAGGAACTCGGTAAAAATAGATAATGCAACTAGTGGGAATCGACTATAAAATTTTGAAAATAACAGGTGGAAATATTCTTGTAGATGAAGATGCGAATTTGGAAACAGTTACTGATAGCATAGAAGAATAGATAAAGAGTCTTCAAGTATAAAAGTAGCTTCAGGTAAAAACAGAAGGGACATCAGCAAATCAGGTTGCAATTGGTCAGAGAAACACAATTACTTCCAATGCAGCTGATATGAAACTTATAAATGAAGGTACTATAAAAACTGGATGGAAATAACCAACAGGAATAGCTGGAGAAACAGGTACTATAGAAAATAAAGGAATAATTAATGTAAATGGAGTAGAAAGTACAGGATTATATGGAGCAGACGGTTCTGTAATAACAAATGATACTGCAGGAAAAATTAATACAGGAAGTAAGGGAGCAGGGATACTTGCACAAAATGATTTGGATGGTACTTTAAAAAACTACAGGAAAAAATAACAGTAGAAAATAAAGGTGATATTACAGCTAATTCAAATGGTGTAAAGACTATAGAATTTATGCTGACAATGCAAATAAATCAGTTAATCAACAGTAAAGCATACAAGTGGAAATATAGACTTATTAAAATGCAAAAGGAAGTTTAGGATATACACAACAGTCTTGGACTGACGTCTTCAGGAAACATAAAAGTCGGAGATGAAAGTGCCGGAGTAAATGCTGTTAACTCTACAACAGTAGTTTCAGGAGGAAATGTTGAAGTAGGTACAAAATCATAGGATTTATTTTAGAAGGTATTGGAAAAACATCAACAACAACTTTTGATGGGCAGGCTGAGTGAACACTTAAAAATAAATGGACAAAATTCAGTAGGATATTATCTTGTAAATGCAGATGCAAATACAACTACAAACTTTAAAGATAATCTTGCATTTAATCCAGGAAACAATAAATATACTTTATATCTATATAAAAGAAACAGTGCAACAGATAAAAAGTAAACTTGTTTACAATCAAGCAGGAAAAACTATAGCTACAGATGGTTCAGTATTTATATTTGGTAAAGATTCTGATATAAAAACTTGATACAGCATTTACTTTAACAAGTACAAAAAGATAAAGTTGTAGCTGCATATCTGAAAAATTCAGGAACTTTTTAACAAATGAAGGGTTCCATCGACCTTTCAGGAGACAAAGCAGTTGCATTGTACGGAGAAGCTGGAGGAGCCCTTTGAAATAATAATATAATAAAAAGTAGGAACAAACGAGTGTCGGAATTTACATACAAAGGAGCAACTACAGGAGAAAATGGGCAAATGGAGTAATAACCTTAATGGAGATTATGGAATAGGAATGCGTTCTGAAAAATGCTACTGGAAATATTGGAAAACAAAGGTAAAATAGAAAGCTCAAAACTGAGAGCAGTAGAATGTCAGCAAGCAATGGTTCAAATGCCGTGACAAACAGCAGAACTATAGAACTTTCAGACAGGAATCAATAGGACTTCATACTGATAATAAAGGGACAGCAGGGCATGCAGCAACAAACATACTGAACAGATAACTCTTGTGGATGCAAATGACGAGGATAAACCTACATATTGGTATATATTCAGAACACCCAAGTGATGTAATAGTAAACAACGGAAAACAGACAGGAAAGAATACGTAGGAATTTACGGAAAAAGCTGGTGAAACATAACTCTTGGTGCTTCTTCTGAAACAAAGGTTGAGATAATGGGGTTGCTGTATTCTCAACAGGTGGAGATATTACTATTGCAAATGGAGCGAAACTTGAAAACAGGAGCAAAACAACGGAGTAGGAGCATATTACTCAGGAAGCAATTGAACACTACAATAATACTGATAAAATTACAATAGGAGATAAATCATTTGATTTGTATAAAAGGTGGAACAAATAATAAATTTCTTTCAGCAACAGCACAGGAACTGTAGACTTGCCTGATAATTCAGTATACTTACATCAGCTGATACTACAGGAACTACTTCAACTGTAAAAATTATACAAACCTTAGAACTCACAGGTGGAGAACTTGCATATGGAATCTACACTAATGGTGGAGGAGAAAACTATGGTGATATGGATGACCTCAAGGAAAAGGTCATGTTGGAATATATAGCTATCTGCCACATCCTACAGGAGCGATTCCTGCTACAGTAACTCCTAATGTGTTTGTAAATCATGGAAGAATAGATGTTTCAGCTTCAGACCGACAGTGGCTACTGACCAGAAAAATGGAATTGAAATGCTGTAGCATATAAACAGAGAACACGGCTTGAAAATGACTTGATGCCAGTGGAAATGTTTAATAGATCCACTTACAGGAGCTCCAAAACAGAAAACAAAAATATATAGAGATGTATAGGGCTTGGAAATATTGAAAACCGTGGAGTAACATCAGTAACAACACTCTAACAGTATAGGAATGTATGCAGGAGGAAAAAGGTTCAATAGCTAAGAACTACGGAAGAATAGAATTAGTGGAAACAGATCTTAATGTGGGTCATGTTCCTTGAAGATGGAGCTGAAGGATATAACTATGGAACTATAACAACAGTAGGAACAGGAAATGTTGAGCAAGTTGGAGTTGCAGTTCTGAGAGAAGTTAAATCCATAACTATGGAACAGCAACATTGATGCAGAAGATGGAATAGGAATAGCAATCGGAGGTAAACTGACACTTGTAAACAGAGGAGAATTTACAATATCCGGTAACAAGAAAAACTGCTAAGCAATGCATAACGGAACAGGAAAATGTAACTGCTTCAGGAGAAGGAGCTGTGGGCAATCAACAATATCTGATGATTCAAAAATAATGCAGTACTTCTAAAATCAGGTAGGAATAGTACCTAAAGAAGGAACATATGATGCAGCAGCTACTATAACGGAGTTGAAGTTCAATGTTCAGACAGCTGACGTACCTGACTTGCACGTGAAAAAACTACACCCTAAAGCACGATAGGAATATATGTGACACAACAGGAGTAAATGCAACAAGACCTGTAAAATAATGAGATTACTGTCACAAACCGGTAAAAATATGCAGATTTAATTATAGGAACTCAAAGCTGCAGAACAGACAAATGAAAAATACTTGAAATTAAGTAAAGATCTTATAGCACCTTTACAATGACATGATATTAGAAGCTCAAAGACAAGGATTGAGAGATGGCAGATATATTCAAGTTCTATTGACATGGATGGCTAAAAGCAGTACAGAAACAAGAATACTCAAGTAAGGTAGAAAATCTATATCTAGTTAAAGTTCTTTATACTGTATGGGTAGGGACAAACAATCTACACCAATAAATTCAAACTGATACGTTTAACTTTTGCAGAAGGACTTGACCAGAGATATGGTGTGGAAGCACTTAGCACAAGAGAAAGAAAACTGTTTGACGAATTCAATAGGAAATATCGAACACATACTTCGTCACAGGCATTTGATGAAATGATGGGACACCAGTATGGAAATACACAACAAAAGAATGCAGGCTACAGGAAGTATTCTTGACAAGGAATTTACTCACTATGAAAACGAATGGGATAATAAATCAAAACAATCCAATAAAATAAAACATTCGGATCAAGAGGAGAATATAAAACTGATACAGCAGGAATAATCGACTATACAAACGATGCTTATGGAGTGGCTTATGTTCACGAAGATGAAACAATAAAACTTGGAAATAGTTCAGGATGGTATGCAGGGAGTGCACATAACAGATTTAAACTAAAAGATATAGGAAAAATCAAAAAGAAAATACAACAATGCTAAAACTTGGAGTGTTCAAAACAATGTCGCCTTCATCAGACCATAATGGAAGTTTAAAATGGACAATATCAGGGAGAAGGATATGCTTTGCTAAGTGATATGCATAGAAGATATCTTGTTAGATGATATATTTAGTGCAAAATCACATACTATACTTATGGAGTAGCATTGAAAAATGAACTTTCCAAAGAATTCTAGAACAAGTGAAAGAACAAGTATTAAACCATACGGAAGCTTGAAAACTTGAATATGGAAGATTTAATGGAATAAAGGAAAAACAGGAGAAATCAGACTTGAAATTCAAAGTAATGATTATCATTCAATCAAAACCTGAATTAGAATAGAATTTAAGATAAAACAACCTATGGCAGTAAAAACAACATTTGTAACTACATTAGGACTGCTATGAGAAATGAGTTTGGAAAAGTAGGAGATGTAAACAACAAAGGAAGAGTAAGATTTACAACGGTTGACTGGTCGGTATAAGAGGAGAAAAGGATGACAGAAAGGAAACTTTAAGGCAGACTTGAACTTTGGAATAGAAAATCAAAGGGTAGGATTACATTGGAATGCAGGATATGATACAAAAGGTAAAAATGTAAGAGGTGGAATAGGATTTAGAGCTATTTACTAGAAAAATGTAAAATTCACATGAAATTACTAAAAGACTATTCATAAAAGTTAAATAATTTTAGTATTGTGAAATAGAAATTATTTTTCAAAAACATAAAAGAAGAAATGCAACGGAAATATTAAGAATCTATTATGAAATTTATCGATTAACTTGAAAAATTCTAGCATAGAAGGTTCTTAACCGTTCATTTTTCTATTAAATAAGTAGATGTATAGATTTTGTGAAATGTGTTACATCAATTGGAAAAATATGATAGCTATAAAATGAAAAGACTAATGAAATTATATATAAAATAAAATAAAACATAAAAGGAGATAACATGAATAGCAACTTAAAAGAGGATTGAGAAGGAACTGCAGTTTTGCCAAAAGGTAAAGAAATAAAATATACACGTGCAATGCTTTTGCGTTTTCTGTTGACAGGACTGAAAACATTTACAGCAAAGAGTGACAGTAGAAAAGTGCTAAAAAGATATTGAAACTTCAATAAAAGACATGAAAGAACTTTTTCAAGGATGCAAAAAGGAAAAATAACAAATTAATGAAAACGTCCAAACCTTGAATTAATACAACTTATGGAACAGGGAGATCATGTAGTGAAATTTCCGTGGAGTTCATGGCAATATGGAATGAACTATTTTTATAGTAACTCGGAGGAACATATAATGGAGAGGAGATAAAAAGCAGATATCACTTATGAAGGAATATTTACGAGAAGTGAAGATGCATTTGAAAGATATGTTTCTCCATTAAGGGATAAGTATAGGAATTAAACGTTGGTTCAAATCTTATTCAGCTTCTTCCAAATAGCAAGAGCAGGATTAAACAGTTCATATGGTCTGACAAGTACTTTACATACCAGGAACGTTCAGTGACGATAGAAATAAATGCTTCAATCAAACCAAAAGTATACAGAAAAATCCAATAACATTAAGCGTGCTGGGAATATCAGCGGCACTGCCACCTGTAAGTGCTAAGCTCAGGCAGTTCCACCTAGTAAGCTACCTGAACCAAAAGCTCCTAGCAAAGAGACAGTATAGAAACCAAACGCAAATCCATTTACGGATTTTTTCTTTAACTCTAGTAATAGTGCAGTAGTTTAGGAAATAGAAGTAATGATATGGTACTATTCAGGAGTAAATCCTGATGATATAAAAGGCTGGTAAAGAGAGAGAACAGGTAAGTCCAGCTTAAAAACAGGTGCTTTAGATAAAAATAATCAGTTTAGCAATACTGATAGTAACAATCAACGTCCAACAAATATCCTATATAGAAGTAGTCCAAACTATAAGTAACTCTGACTTTTCCATGTAAGAGGATATTTTTGGAGATGGTTCTGATGGATATGTAGATGCAGGTAGTGGAGCTGTGGGGTTCTGATACAACTGGAGGACCAACTTTCAGGAACAATAGGGAGTGCATACATTATTAAATGGAACTGTTAGCAATGTAACAGCTAATCTATATGGAAGAGCAGGGTTTTTAACATCAGAAACTTGGAGACATGGAAAAGTTACTATGCATAATACAAATGTAAATGTATATGGAAAAAGATAATGCAGTTTACTATATAATGCCGGCAGCTTTTAAAAACTATTTCTAAGCATACTAGATAGTAATTATCACCTTGGAGCTATACAAGGGAAACAAATGTAAAATGTATGGAACAGGAAATACTGTGTATCTATCATCAGGAATTTCTGCAGCAAGATTAATAAAAAATACTGGAAAAATGGAATTAGAAGAGCTTCAAATATTGTTTACTCAAGTTTTTCCTATGCTCCAACCTGGGAAGTGGGAGTTTCGGTGGAAAAAGCGAAAAGATGAACTCATTAATTCAATTTATCAAAGGATGTAGAACTTATGGAGATGAAAACGTAGTTTTATTCTTTTGGAAGTAAAAATAGGAGGAACTCCAAAATCTTGGGGAAGCAACTGATAGAAAATCAGAATCAGGTGCCGGTTACATGAGAAAAGGCTTCATATATAGGGAATTTATCAGGGAGAACTTGACAAAAGGCCCTAGAGTGGAGGACAATTAGCTATTAATCCTGCTGCTGCAACTCAAACAGCCAGCGGGCAGTAGTTGAAGATTTAACTAACCCAGACAGCTACCTAAATATAAAGGATATACAGATAAAAGCAGTTGACGGTGGAGTAGGACTATATGTAACATCTGGACAAAGAGAAGGAATAGATGTACTTAAAGATATGGGAGTTCCTGTATCAGTTACTCCGACTTTAGTAGCTTTAAAAGATGATCCTATCCATAACTTAGAAGTTGGAAAGATGGATATCAGTTTTGGAAAAATATTCTAAAAAATGGTTTCATGATGATAGCAAAAGAAGGAAGTCAAGATGATGTTGGAAGCTACTCATCAAATATTATGTAACTAATCTTAGTACATCAATTACAGATGGTGTTAATGGAGCTACAACAACAGAAGCTGATGCATCAACAGGAACAACAATAGCTTACGCTGAAGGAACTTGGGATCAAAATAAACATCAACTAGGTTCTAAACCAAGCGATCTTACTCAAAATAATACAGATGCGGCAGCAGTAAATGCAGGAGCGGCAAGAAAAGCATTGACAGATACAACAGCTTCTACAGCAGCTAAACTGCAGGGGTTAGGTTCTGAAATAAATGTTTATACTGATGTAGTATTGGCTTCAAAAGAAGGTATCGCATACATGGGAGATAACCAAGGTATAGTTAATGCTAAGAAAAAAACAGAAGCTGTTAACTATGGTGCAATAATTGCCTATGCTAAAAATAAAGGACAAGTTACTGTAGATGGTACAGTAAAAGCAGTAGATCAAAAATACAACTTTAGAAGATAATAAATATAAAAATATAGCAGCTGCAGAATCTGGAGGACAAGCTGATATTAAAGGAAAAGTAACTATCAATGGAATAGGAGCTTTTGCTAAAGGTACAGATTCAAAGGCTACAATTATTAAGCGGAACAGATGTAATTAATGCAGGAACTGTTGGAGGAATGGTTGCAACAGAAGGTGGTTATGCTAGATTAAATGGAGTGAACTATCAATATTACATAAAGATAATTCCAGACTTTTCTATGCAGATGCAACAGGAAAATTGATTTTACAAGAGCTACTGCTATTAATATGTCAAAAAGGTATAATACCTCAGAAGAAAATAATACTGCTTTCTACGTAGTAAAGCTACAACAGAAGCAGGAGCAGTTCTAACAAAATATAATGGAATGAGAAATGTGACTATAAACTTCTTTCAGATGACGTAGTTTTAAAAACAGTGGATAACCATGCCTTGAAACATGGAATGGAAGTACAAACTTTGAAAGTGGAATTCAAAGTATAATGAAATATGCAGCCTTAAATAAAAATGGTCATACAGTATAAAGTTTACTATACTAATGGAGACTTTAAAATTGCAGGCAAATGTTGATCTTGATGATACAATGATGTATTTAACAGTATCATTATGGCAAATGAAAAGTTCATTATTGATAATGGAGTTTCATACTTCAACTACTGAAAAGGACGTGATCAGGATCTCTAGAATACTGTTGATAACAGTAAAACAGCCTATATCAATAATGGACAGTAACATAACAGGTGGAAACTCAGTTCAATAGGAATAAGAGTTAATCACGGGACAATAGAAAATAACAGTTTGCTCAAAATGAATGACGGAATAGGGTTATATAGGTAACGGAAGTAAAATTACTAATAGTACAAATGGAGTTATTAAATAACAGCTCCTTCTGCTTATGGAGTTGGAATGGCCGGATTCCTCGTCAGAACAGCTCCACAGGAATATGGAACAGATAAACTGATTACTGCCTTGATAGCATCAGGTGGAGGAAATCCGTCAACAGTAAAGACAATCGATATAACAAATGAAGGAAAATATAGATATTACGGAAAAGCAATAGGAATTTATGCTGACAATACAAGTACAATAGCAGGCTTTGGACACTCATGTTACAAAAGGAAAAATGCAGTTGTAAATAATAGAGCTTGATGAATTTTGGAGATGACAGTATTGGAATTTTTGCGAAAATCAACAATAAATCTTACAGGAACAGGTTCAGATGATATTTCAACAGGTAATAATGGACTGGAATATATGCAAAAGATTCTACTGTAAATCTGTGACAAACTACGGATTTAAAATTACAGGCAATGAGTAGGAATGTATCTTGAAGATACAGATACTTCAACAGGAAATATGTAGTTAAGTATGCAGGAGCAAATACAGCAGAGGAACAGGAATTTATTTATGGAACATCGCTATGACAAAACAAGCTGAATGTAAATGTTAAAAATACTACAGGAAGTAATGGGTATGATAGGAATTTATGCATCAGAGCAGATTTAACTAATGAAGGAGATGTAAAAATAGAAAATACTGATACATTAGGATTCGGTATTATAGCTTCAGGTTCTGATGTGGTAAATAAAGTGAAATGTACTTTAGAGGATCAATTAATCCAAATACTCCAAATATAGGTATGTATACAGGTAGGTTCAGATATTTTAACAAATCTTGGAAGTATAAAGGCTGGAAAAACGAATAGGAATTTACGGAAAGAATTTTTCTAATGGGGACTTTATACTCAACCAAACAGCACAATAGAAGTAGGAGAAAATGGAATAGCTGTTTACACAGAAGGCGGAAACGGATATCTTGAATCTGGAAATATAAAACAGGAAAAAGATGGAGTTGGAGGTACATTGCTGGGAAACGGTGGAACTATAACTGCAAGTAATCCATTTACAATGACTCTGGAGATGGTTCGAGTGGAAATGACAAAGGATCTTTGGTTTTGTTAATGTAGGCTCAAACAATAAAGATTTACAGTAATATATCAAATGTAGTCTGCAAAAAATAACTTTGTATACATTTATTCAAAAAGATACAGTGGAACTGCGGCAGTCCTCAGATTGAAACTACAACTGATATTACGCATCTAGGAAATAACAACTATGAGTTTATTCTCGCAGATATACTGTAAATACAGGAAGCATGAATCTAAGTGCAGGAACAGGAAATATAGGAGCTTACAGTGTTAAAGGTGGTACAATAGAAAATAGAAAAAAGAGCTGATGGAACAGGTGAGTTATTACAGTGGGAGGTCTAGTACCAGGAGAAGATGAATACGGAGTTGGAATGGCGGCAGGTTACAGCTGGACTCAAAAAGATCTTGAAAAACCTCTAGCACAGAGACCTGACCAAACTACAGGAAATATAATCAACAGAGGAATCATAAATGTAAATGGTCAATACAGCATAGGAATGTATGAAGTGGAACAGAACTCACAGAAAACCATGGGGATATTAACCTGAATGCAAGTAATACAACAGGAATATACCTGAATGAAGGAGCTGTAGGTCATAACTATGGTCTGATAACAAATGCGGCAGGTGTGAAAAAATGTTACGGAGTTGTTGTTAAAATGGTACAAAGACTGTAAATGAAACCTTCAGGAAGAATAATACTGGATGCAGATAGTGCATTAGGAGCTTTAGAATCAAGAATAATGACTACCAGTATGGGAATATTTGAAAAACTATGGTACGTTTGATATCGAGGAAATGAATCAGGAATAAAACAGCCTGCAGGGCCTCAGGAACTTAAGTAAATCTGTAGGAAAAAGGTAAAGATAAGATTTCAATTAATGTTGCGGCAGGAGCAACAACAGGAACAATAAAAAGTTGAGATGAAATTAAGGTTCCGGAACTTGTAGATACTAAAGAAAGTTACATTGGAAAGAAACCAGTATCTTCAATAGGAATGTATATTAACACATCTGGAACTAAATTTACAAAATCCAATTAGAGGATTAAGCGCTTTGAGTTACTTTGGAAGAAAAGCAGATCTGATTATAGGAGCTGAAGCTGCTGAATCCACAAAACAGTAAATATATACAGATAGGTTCAAATATATTGAAACTCACAAGTGACTCTATTTTAAATAACCTCAGATAGAAAAATGGGCACATTTATTCAGGGTCACTGACATGGATGGCAAATATAGCACAGAATCAGACAAACTGGGCACAATAGAAAACTGCTTATCTGGCAAAGGTTCCATATACTAACTGGGCTGGAAATGAAGCATTGCCGGTAGATAAGAAAGATACATACAACTTCCTGGATGGACTTGAACAGAGATATGGTGTTGAAGAATTAGGAACTAGGAAAATCAGTTGTCCAGAAAACCATAAAATCGGAAATAATGAAGAAGTTCTATTCTACCAAGCAACAGACGAAATGATGGACATCAATATGCAAATGTACAACAGAGAACAATGAGTACATGGAAGACTGATAGACAAAGAAACAACTCATTTATCTGAAAAGAATGGGATACTAAATCTAAACAGTCCAATAGATAAAAGTATTCGGAATGAGAGATGAATATAGTACAGATACAGCAGGAAATTATCGACTATAAGTGATGCATATGGATTAGCATACTATACGAAGATGAAACAGTTAAAGTTAGGAAACCAAGTGGATGGTATGCAGGAGCGGTACATAACAGATTCAAGCTTAAAGATATAGAAGGATCAAAAGAAAATCAGACTATGTTAAAATTAGGAATCTTCAAGACAATGTCACCTATGATAGACCATAATGAAGTTTACAGTGGACAATCTCAGGAGAAGGATATGTATCAAGAAATGATATGCATAGAAAATATCTAGTAGTGGATGAAATCTTCAATGCAAAATCTGATTATACAACTTATGGAGTAGCATTAAAAGAATGAATTAGATCAAATAAGAACAAGTGAAAGAACAAGTATCAGACCATACGAAGCTTAAAACTTGAATATGGAAGATTTGGAGCATCAAGGAAAAATCAGGAGAAAGTAAGACTGGAAGTAGAAGGAAACGACTACTATTCAGCAAACCAGAAGTGGGAATAGAATTAAGTAGCAAAACAGCCGATGGCAGTAAGAACGACATTTGTAACTACTTTAGGACTGGGATATGAAAATGAACTCGGGAAGAGTAGGAGATCGTTAAGAATAAAGCGAGAGTAGCGTATACTAATGCAGACTGGTTCAATATCAGAGGAGAAAAGGATGACAGAAAAGGAAACTTTAAGGCTGATTTGAATATAGAGTAGAAAATCAAAGATTTGGAGTTACATTTAATGCGGATATGATACAAAAGGTAAAAATGTAAGAGGTGGAATAGACTTTAGAGCTATTTACTAGTTTAGGATAATGACTATCTTAAAAGAAAAGAGTGCAGGAACTATATATTTTGTTATTTAAAGTATAGTTCCTGCATTTATTTATGTGTTTATTACTAGATAATCTAGCTTTTAATAAAAGTAAAAACTTAAAGAAAATGATTGAAAAAATTTCATTTTTTAAGATATAATTATAACGAAAATAAAATGAGTAAACTAAGAAAATTTTAAAGTTATATTTAGTACATAATGATGATAATAGTATAAAAGGAAGTTATCAGAGCCACTTGTTATATAAGTTTAAATATTCTAAGGTCTATGAAAAGGAGAGAAATTGAAAGATGACAAATAAATTTAAGAGGAATAAGGAAAGGGTTGTGCATTTGCATGCAAAGGATTTAAATAGACAGATTCAGTATTGATTACATTTTCTAATTACAGGTGCAGTAAGGTTTAGCTAATCTGTTTTCAGCTGAAAAAGATGAAGATAGTAAAAATCAGAAGCAGATACTTTCCACAGATATAAAAGGACTTTAATGTTCTTATAAAGGATAGCTAGAAAAGAAAACAATAAACTGCTGAAAATACAAATCTTGAACTTGTTGATTGATGGAACAAGGAGACCATGTGGTAAAAGCTCCTTTGGGAGCAGTTGGTAATTTAGTTAATTATATGTACATGCAAATGGAATGGTACATATAAAGGAAAGGAGATAAAGTTGAAAAAATATTCTTATGAAGGTATATTTACTAGAAGTTTAAATTCATTGAAAGAGTTGTTTCCTTTTAGTGAAAAATATGATCAATTAGAGTTTTCTACAAATAAATACTCAGCTTTGACAAGTTCTAGAAGAGGACTAGTTTCAGGTTATGGATTAACAGGTAGAAAGAAAACAAGAACCATTAGTTTTAATAGAAATTAATGCTGCAGTTAAGCCTCAAGACTATCCAAAAGAATCCGCTTAGATTGAGCATACCTGGAATAAATGTCACCTAATGTGCCCTACTACTAACTATCAACCCAAGCACCAATAAACTTGGAATACTAGAACCTAATACACCTAGTAAAGTGGTTGTTATTGCAAAACCTAATGCAGAACCACTTACAGGATTTTATTTTGATGGAACATGGAGCTCATAGAGATAAGAGATAATATTTCATTTATTCAGGAATAGATCCTACTTTAATAGGAAATATAAATAATACTAATCCTACTCCGTAGCAAAATGACAGGTTCGTATAATGGTAGACAACTTGAAGGAACACGTATAATAAATGAAGATAATAGATATACTAATACTTACTATATAAATAGTCAAAGCTAATGCAGATAAAATTGATAAATAATACTTTTATTTAAGAGGGCATTATCCTACTGATACTTATAATGATAGTAATACTAGAGCACATTTAGAATATCTAATACATCAAAAGAGTATATAATGATGGGCAAGGACATGGTATTCCAGATGAAGGTGTTGTTGGTGTTCATGCATTGGGAGATTTAAATATTAAAAATATAGTATTTAACCTATATGGAAGAGCAGGAGCAGTAACTAATGAAACTTGGAGACATGGAATACTAGATTTTGATAATATAACTGTAAATATGTATAATAGTGATAATATGGGATTCTACATATGCCAGTTGCTAGATATACTATAAATATGTAGAAACAAGTTGGTATTGAAAGAGAATGGCGTGTTTAGCTGGAGGATTTTCTGAAAAGCTAATGTAACATGGTATGAAAGAAATAACTCTGTTTATCTAACAACAGATTGTCATATATGAAACATTGGCAAAATGAAGGTCTTATACAATCAGATGGAGCTTCTAAATATAATATATTCAAGTTTTTCTATGCTCCAACTTTATCAAAACTTGTAAATCCAGCTGAGCAGGATATTCTCAAAATACAAATATGACAAAATTATCAAACAGTCAAACTATATGGATGAAAATATAGGTATGTATTTTGGTAGAGAATCAAAGGAGATATAGCTAAGCACATAGTGAAGCGCTAAAATGAAATAGAAAGTCTGCAGGATATAATAACAAAGGCAGCCCATATAGGACTACATCATGAGAAATAGATTTTGCAAAAATTGGAGAAAAATTAACAAATAGATAATCAAAATCAACAAACAGCTGAAGGAAATCTAACAATGCAGGCTACTTAACGAAAACAGTTGATGGAGCTGTTAGAATTTTTCAGAAAGTGGTCAAAGAGTTGGAAGTAGTTGCAAGAGGAGGCACATGGAAGGTACGCACCAATCTGCAACAGAAATATGCTCATGAACAGATCCTGTTTGGGATAGATGGTTTCTGCATCAAAATGGAATCAGTACAACACAGCAAATAGAAATAGATAAGACATGGACTATGGTGCTGGTTTTTATTATGTGCAAGTAATGATTATTCAAAAAGATCCTACATAATTTCTAGAAGTAGCAAAAACTTGATATTAGATTTGGAAAATATTCTAAAATGGATATTATGGTTTTTAGCAAAACAAGGAACAGTACTAGATGGTAGGACACTTCTATCTATCATATTACGGGAGTAAGTCTGATATTACTGATGGTATCAATGGTGCTAATACTCTTGGAAGCAGATGCTTTAACAGGAACTATAGTGGCTTATGCAGAAGGAACTCGATCAATTAAACATAGATATGGAAGTGAAGATGCAAGAATAGCTCAAAATGATGCTGGATGCGGTGGCTATAAATAATGGAGGAGCTAGAAAGGCATTGACAGATGCAAACTGCTACAACAGCTGCAAACTACAAGCTCTAGGTTCTGAAAATAAAATATCAATCCTAATGTAGTGCTAGTCAAAAGAAGGTATAGCATATATGGAGATAAACTCAAGGCATAGTCACGCATGGGAACAACAGAAGCTGCTAACTGCTGGTTCAATAACCGCCTATCGGTAAAAATAGGGAATCGTTACTGTAAAATGGAGCAGTATAAAGCGAAGATAAAAATACAGTTTCGAAGCTAATAAATTTACATAGAGAGCTTTTGCAGAAGCTGGAGGAAAAGCTGAACTAAAAGGAGCAGTTACTATAAATGAATAGGAGCCTTTTGCTAAAGGAACAGGTTCAGAAGCAATATTATCTTCAACAAATAATGATGTAACGATAAATGCTGGAAACTGTTGGAGGAATGGTTGCAACAGATAATGGATATGCAAGGTTAAATGGTGGAACTATCAATGTAACAAAAAGATAATTCCAGACTTTTCTATGCAGATGCAACAGGAAAAATAGATTTTACAAGAGCTACTGACTATAAATGTTTCCAAAAGGAATAGTACTTCCTCATGAAGAAAGTAATCCAGCTTTCTATAATAGTAACGTTTCAACAGCAGCAGGGGACACTACAAAATATAATGGTATGGAAAATGTAACTATAAATCTTCTAAGTGATGAGATGTAGTTTTAAGAACTGTTGACAAACTCATGCACCTGAAACTTGGACTGGTGGAGCAAATTTTGAAAACTAATGTTAAGAATATAATGAAATATTCAGTCTTAAATAAGAATGGACATACATATAAGGCACTACTATACTAATGGAGAATTTAAACTGCAGTAAACATTAATCGGATGATACAACTGATGTATTTAATGGTATAGTTATGGGAAATGAAAAGTTACAATTGATAATGGAATTTATTACATCTAATACAGGAAAAGGTTTCTAGCACAAGCTGCCTTAAAAATACTGTAGATAATACTAAGACTCGCATATATAAAATAATGGAACTGTAAAGCATAACGGAGCAAGTGCTGGAAGCATAGGACCTGAAGTTGACCATGGAACTATTGAAAATAATAGTTTAAGATAGGAATGATGGAATAGGTCTATATGGAAGCAGTGGAAGCAAAATTTCAAAACAATGCAAATGGAAAATTAGTATAAGTTCCCTCCAAGTCAACATGGAATAGGAATAGCAGGTTTCTTTACAGGAACCAGCTGCTCAGAACATGGAACAGATAAACTGATTAGCAACTCTAATAGCAACTAAGTGGAGGAAATCTTCCTAGTACTATACAATAGATGCTACTAATGATGGAGATGAAATTTCAGGAAAAGCGTAGGAATCTATGCTGACAATACAAGTACAATATGAATTTATGATAATCATGTTACAAAAGAAAATCGTAGTTAACAACAACTGCTTTACTTTTAAGCTTTGGAGATGACAGTGTAGGAATTTATGCTAAAAAGCAACTAGTTAATTTAAGAGGAACAGGAACAAATGATATCTCTGTTGGTAAAAATGGAATAGGAGTTGAACGCAGAAGATTCAACTGTAAATCTCTTTGACAGACTATGGTTTCAAATAAAAGACAGTGGTGTAGGGACCTTTTATGCGAAAAATACAGATACATCCACTGGAACTATGAATGTAAAAATATACAGTGAGCAAATGCAGCAGGTAGTAGAACAGGGCATATTTTGAAAATGACAGGAAGTCCTATAACTAATAAATTAAATATCAATGTAGAAAATGTTCCAAATGCTACAGAAGGAATGATAGGAATCTATACTAAAATGGTAACTTTTACTAATGAAGGAAATGTAAAAATAACTAATACAAATACCTTTAGGTTTTGGTATTATATCTTCAGGAACAGATGTAACAAATAAAGGAGATATTACTTTTTAGAAGATTCTTTAAACCGACTAAACCCAATATTGGAATGTATACAGGGTCATACTCCTTTAAGAAACATGGAAAAATTACTGTTGGTAAAAATGGAATAGGAATTTATGCTAAGAATTTCTAATGGAGATTCCAGCTACTTTACCAAACAGTACAATAGAAGTTGGAGAAAATGGAATAGGAGTTTACAGAAGAGTGGAGAAAATGATCATCTTGAATCTGGAAGTATAAAAGCAGGAAAAGATGGAGTTGAGTATATGCTGCGGGAAATGGTGGAACTATAACAGCAGCAAATACATTTAATATGACTCTTGGAGATGGTTCAAGTGATGCTGATAAAGGAGCTTTTGTTTTGTTAACGTAGGATCAAATAATAAGATTTACAGTGATATATCAAATGTTAGTCTGCAAAATAACTCTATATATATCTACTCAAAGATACAAGTGGAACTTCAGCAAATCCACAAAATTATAAATAATACTAATATCACTGCTACTGGAAAGAATAACTATGGAATCTATTCAGCAGGTTATGCTGTTAATAATGGAAATATGAATCTGTCAGCAGGAACTGGAAATGTAGGAGTATATAGTGTTAATGGAGGAACTATAGAAAATAGAAGTGAGCAATCACTGTAGGTGGTTCTGTTCCTGTAAATGATGAGTATGGAATAGATATGGCGGCAGGTTATACTTGGACAAAGAAAGATTTACTAAAACCTGTTTCCCAAAGACCTGTCCAAACTACTGGAAATATATATTAATAGAGGAACTATTAATGTAAATGGCCAATACAGTCTAGGAATGTATGCCAGTGGAAATGGTTCTACTGCTAAAAACTATGGAACTATTAACTTAAATGCAAATAATACAACAGGAATGTACCTAACTGATAAAGCAGTTGGTCATAACTATGGAACAATAACAAATGCTGCAGGAGTAAAAGATGTTACAGGAGTTGTTGTAAAAATGGAGCTAAATTTATAAATGAAAGCTACAGGGTAGTAAGCTTTAAATGCTACTCAATGCCCCTAGGTGTTTTAAGAACTAAAGATGAAGGAGAAACTTTTAGAGTTATTGAAAACCATGGAACTTTTAATATCACAGGAGATGGTTCAGAGGTAGAAAAAGTTTCTGAATCTAAAGATTTAAATAAGAGTCTAGGAAAAAGGTAAGATAAAATTTCTATAGATGTACCAGCAGGAGCAACAACAGGAACTATTAAATTAGAGATATAGTTCAAAGTCCAGAAATTGTAGAAACAAAGAAATTGGAATTAGAAGAAACACAAGTATCTACAATAGGTATGTATATAAATACATCAGGAGTTAAAATTTACAAAACCTATAACAGGTCTAAGTGAATTAAGTCAATTAAGAAAAAGCTGACTTAATTATAGGAGCTGAAGCTGCTCAAAAGCACAACAGCTAAATATATACAAGTTGGTAAAACTATACTAGATCCATATAATGATACTATATTGAATAATCCACAAATAAATAAATGAGTATTTATTTGGTTCATTAACATGGATGGCTAATATAGGACAAAACCAAGTTAATGGAACTATAGAAATGCTTACTAGCTAAGATACCTTATCCTGTATTTGCAAAAGATAAAAATACTTATAACTTTACAGATGGACTGGAACAAGATATGGAGTTGAAGCTCTTGAAGCAGAGAAAAATCAATTGTTCCAAAAATTAAACAGTATTGGAAATAATGAAGAAGTATGTATTTATCAGGCCTTTGATGAAATGATGGGACACCAGTATGCAAATGTACAGCAGAGAATCAATGAAACAGGAAATACTTTAGATAAAGAGTTTAAATATCTTAAAAATGAATGGAGAAATCCATCAAAGATAACAATAAAATCAAAAGTATTTGGTATGAAAAGATGAATATAAAAACAGATACAGCAGGAATAATAGACTATACAAGTGATGCTTACGGAGTAGCTATGTTCATGAAAATGAAACAATAAAACTTGGAAACAGCTCAGGATGGTATGCAGGCAGTAGACAACAGATTCAAGTTTAAGGATATAGGAAAATCAAAAAGAAAACCAGACTATGTTAAAAGGCGGTATCTTTAAAAACAATGTCACCAATGACAGACCATAACGGTTCATTAAGATGGACAGTTGCAGGATGTATTTGTAGGAAGAAATGAAAATGAAACGTAAATTCCTGGTGGTAGATGAAGTATTTAATGCCAAATCAGATTATACATCATATGGAGCGGCATTTAAGACAGATTTAGGATATGATATAAGAATGAGCGAAAGAACTCATTTAAGACCTTATGGATCATTGAAGCTGGAATATGGAAGATTTAATGACATAAGGGAAGATGAGGGAGAAATAAGACTGGAAGTTGAAGGAAACGACTACTTCTCGGTAAAACCTGAAGTTGGATTAGAATTTCAAATATGTACAGCCTTTAGCAGTAAAAACCCAGTTATCAGTAGGACTATCAGCAGCATATGAAAACGAACTTGGAAAAGTAGAGATGTAAACAACAGAGCAAAAGTGAGATTTACAGATGCTGATAAGTTTTGGAATAAGAGGAGAAAAGGAAGATAGAAGAGGAAACGGGAAAATTTGACCTTAATATCGAATCAGACAACACAAGATTTGGGAGTAACAGTAAATGCCGGATACGACACAAAAAGCGTACAATGTAAGAGGTGGAATAGGATTCAGGCTATCTAGTTTAGTTTAGGAAAAATCATGAGACTATCTTAAAATAAAGTGTAAAAGTATGTCTCAAAAATGCAAGAAGAGGTGCTCAAAAAGAAAATAAAAATAATAATGTAAAAACTATATTTTTGAATTATTTAAATTTTACAATGTAAAACAGGAAATGAATTTAGGAAAAGTCATCTGTCTGAGCCTTTCAGGCGAGTTTGTGACTTTTCCTTAATAAATGACTGTTTTTATATGAGTAAAATTTAGTAAATGAAAAATATAGTTTTTCATTTACTATATTTAATTTTTACTATTTTGAGACAATCCTTTTATTTTAAATTTTCAGACTTCATTATTTTATTTTTAAGATAGTCCCGTTTTTATTCCGTGTATTTTTAATTGCTAAAATATAAAAGAAATGCTTGAAAAACTGTAAAATATGTTAAAATGTATAAAAGTGTAATTAAAAGCATTTTTAAGTTTTTATTTCATTGAAAGGGCTGTAGAATATGGAATTGAAAGATACTGCAGCATATTGCAAATAATAATGGACGGAAACGGACGATGGGCAAAAGAATAAGGGAAAATAAGACTTGAAGCGACATAGGGCAGGAGCCGCAAACCTTGAAAGAATATTAGAAGAATCAATAAAACTGGAGTAAAATATTTGATGTCTACGCTTTTTCAACTGAAAAACTGGAAAAAGACCTGGAAATGGAAGTGAAAAGGACTTATGGAACTGTTTTTCAGGATTTCTCAGCAGCAAGACATGAAAAAGCAGGGGAATTAAACTGTTGGTGACAGGTTCTAAGGAAGGGTGCAGATTCTTTATTGATAGAGAAACTGAAAAATATCTGAAAAATGAAAATACAAGATAGTATTTAATATAGCTTTTAACTATGGTGGAAGAAAAAGATAACAGATGCTATTAATAAAATATTGGAAGATGAAAAAGAACCAGTAGAAAACCTGTTACAGAAGAAGAGGTTGCAAAAATATATGTACAGACCTGATATACTTGATCCTGAACTTGTTATAAGAACAAGCGGGGAATTTAGAATAAGTAATTTCTATGGGAAATCGTGCATATTCGAATTTTATGTAACAGATGTTTACATGGCCTGACTTTTAATGAAGAAGAATATAATAAAGCGATTTTATCTTTTTAACAGGAGAGATAGAAGATATGGAGGATTAAATGCTGAGTAGACTTTTTATTATTTTACTGTTTGTACCTCTACTTCTCTGGATAAAGGGAGACATACTTTTCTCTTTTTACGGTAGTAATAATAGAGCATCCTTATGAATTTTCATAAATGCTCAAGGAGAAGGGGATAAGTGCAGAGCAGGATAGAATGGACTGGCTTATTTCGCCTGTGGCAATATATTTTCAGGAAAATTCAAGATATATATTTTCAGTATTCAGACTTGAGTTTTTCAAACAGATTAACTATGATAAGGGTGGATTTAAGTATTTGCACTTATGTTACTTTCAGTGAGTGCAGATTCTTAAAGAAAAAGATAAATGGTGCAATGGCAGAAATATCCTACACTTATTTGGAATATATATGTGCGTATTTATTTGTCATATATTCTGCTTATAAGATATGAATTTTCCAAATGGAAATGTCCTGTGTTAATGACATTTATACTTATATAGGCATGTGATATTTCTGCATATTTAGTCGAAAGCAATAGGTAGAAAAATTTTTCAAAAGAAGACTTTCCAAAAAATCAGTCCGAATAAATCAATAGAAGGTGCAATTGATGAATAGTAGAGTATTTTAGTAATATTATTCTTTGATCAGATATACTTACTTATTGCAAATTTTGTATGCGGAATTTTCATTTATATCATTGCAGTCTGACTTATTTGAAGGTTGGAATTAAAGGAGTTCATGCATTTATTCTGGCACTAGGTCTGGGAGTGTTTGCTGAGCTTGGGGATCTTGTGAATCAAAAATAAAGAGGGAACTTGGAATAAAAAGATTCGGGAAATATCCTTCTTGGGCATGGAGGTTTTCTAGACAGATTTGACAGTGCATTGTTTGTTCTACTGGTAGTTTACTACTTTATGAAGTATGTTGTGCATATGTAAAAGTGTCTAATTGAATTTACAGAAATTTTTAAGAAAAATAATTTACAGGGAAAGAAATTATACAATGATTAGGAGGATTAAATAAATGAGTTTTAAAATGAACAGGAAATACGAAGTTGAAGACAATATAATATATTAAAAAGAGGATGCGACGAAATAATAAATGAATATGAATTTAAGAAAAACTTGAAAAATCAATCTCTACAAATACACCTTTAAGAGTAAACTGGGATTGATCCTACAGGTTCAGAACTGCATTTAGACATGCCGTTCCTTTTAAGAAAAATTGAAGCAGTTTCAGGATTTAGGCCATGAGGTGCTATTCCTTATTGGAACTTTTCACAGGAAGAATAGGAGATCCTACGGGAAAATCTGAAACTAGAAAATGCTATCAGAAGAACAGGTAGAAGGAAAATATAAAAACATATCTGGATCAGGTAAAATTAATATTAGACCTGGATAAGATAAAAGTTGTATATAATGCTGACTGGCTGGAAAAACTGATCATTATCAGATGCACTGAATCCATTATCATCAGTTCACTGTATCCCAAATGATTTCTGAGGAGGATTTTTCAAAAAGATTGGCAGAAAATAAAACCGGTTTTCACTGATAGAGTTTTATGTACCCAATTTACAGGGGATATGATTCTGTTGAATTGAAAGGCAGATATTGAATTAGGGGCAACTGACAGAAATTTAACCTTTAAGAGGAAGAGATTTACAGCAAAAACTTTGGTCAGGAACAGCAGGTCTAGTATGATAATGCCAATCCTTGTTGGACTTGACGGAGTGGATGTCTAAATCTTTAGGAAACCACATTGGTGTAAAAAGATACTCCAAATGATATGTTTGGTAAGTGTAATGTCAATTTCAGATGAACTTATGGAAAAACTACTATACAATGATAACAGATGTTCCTTCTGAAAAAGAATTGCAGAAATTAGGCTCAGATAGCAGACGGAAGTTTACATCCAATGGAAGCTAAAAACAGCTGAGAGAGAAGTTGTAAAAATTTTACTATGAGAAGAAGCGCTAAAGAAGCTAGAGACTGGTTTGAAAAATGTGTCTCAGTAAAAGAAACCTTGATGTAGATCTTTACCTGAAGTTGAAGTTGAATACAAGGAAATAGGAATAGACCTTCTTGTAAAGGAAACAAAGCTTAGAATTCCACAAGTGAAGCAAGACGTCTTATTGAGCAGGGTGGATTTAAAATAAATGATGAAGCTGTAAAAAGATGTGAAGGCAACTATCATACCTGAAAGTGGAATGATTATAAGGGCAGGAAAAAGAAGACAGTTAAAGTAAAATAGAACTGGAAATCTGATGGAGGAATGAAAATCTATCATGGAAAAATAATTTATCAGATAAAAATGAAAATAAAGTATAGAAAGGGAGGGTGTTTCCACAGTAAAATAATTCTGATGGGAGAACATTCTGTTGTGTATGGATATTCCTGCAATTGCCATTCCGTTAAAAATATACGGATGGAATGCATCGTAGAAAGGGCAACTGTTCCCTTTTGTACACAACAAAAAGGATATTTATCTACGGCAATTTATACAGCGTTAAATTATCTAAATAGAAAATGAAAAATATAAAATATAAAGTAATATCTGATATCTCCAAAAAGAGGGAATGGGCTCTTCGGCAGTGAGCATTGCCACAATTAGGAGTACTTGACTATTTTAATACAGAAGTAGACAACCTGACGTTGGAAAACTTGAAATGAAGCTGAAATAATAGCTCATAATACTCCCAAGCGGACTCGATGCACAAAACATGTCTCAGCGACAGTGCCATAAAATTCATAAAAATAAGGGATTTAAAAATCTTGAAATGAATCTGAGGCAGTATGTTATTAATTTGCAGATACTGAATACATGGACATACAAGGATGCAATAATGAATATAAAACATGGGGGCAGAGCTCACCTATGTTGGAAAAGCTTTGAAAAACTGACGGAAGAAACAGAAAAATTTATTGAAAGAAAAAGATGTTATTAATATTGAAAAATATGATTTCAGCACACGGGGAAACTGAAAAACTCGGTGTGAGTATTGAAAAATCTGATGTTCTGTAAAACAGCCATTGATGAGGGGGCGATGAGTGCCAAAATGTCCGGAGGAGGACTTGAGGCTGAATATAGTCCCTATGGAAAGTAAAGAGAAAGCTGAAATGACTGGGAAAAAACTGATGGAAAAGGAGCTGTAACATATGGATAGAAAGCATTGTAAAAATCTTATGCCAATAGCAATTATAAAAATACTGGGGAAGAAGGATCCTATAAAATGATACCTGCCATAAGCAGTATTTCCCTTTACGTTGGAAAAATCTGTTTACTGAAACGGAAATCAGTTTTTATTACTAGGAAGAAGTTATTGAGAAAAACTGGTCAGGCAAGGACCTTCTTTACATAAATGGAGAACTGCAAAATGAAGAACAAATAAAAGAAAAGAAAAGTTGTAAATCTTTTCAGAGATGATAGAAAGTCAGCTTGTAAAAATAGATACAACAAATAATATGCTGACAGAAGCTGGACTTTCTTCAAGCTCATGGCTATCAGCAGCGATAGAAAAGTGCACAAGCTATTTGATAAGAATTTAAGCAGGAAGAACTGTACAAATATCGAAAGTTTGCTTCAGGATCATCATCGAGAAGTGGGACCTAGTTGGAATGTGATAAAGACACAGGAGAGGTTTCCGAAGTTAAAACTGATTTGAAGTCTGCCATGATTGTGCTTGTCCTAAATGAAGAAAAGAAAATCATTTCACAGAAAAGGAATGGCTCTATGCATGGAAACTTCAACTTCATTTGATGAGTGGATAAGACAGTCGGAAATAGATTTTTGAAAATATGAAAAAGTACTTAGTGAAGGAGATCGAAAGTAGGAGAGCTTATAGAAGAAAAATGCCCTAGAATGCACTGAAACTACTAAAATGCAAATCCTTCCTTTACATATTTGACACAAAAGTCTTTGATGCAATGGAATATATGAGAGAATTACGCAAACAGGGAGAAAGATGCTACTTTACAATGGATGCAGGGGCCTAATGTGAAGGTTCTGTGTCTGGAAGAGGATTTTGAGAGATTAAAGGATATATTTGGGAAAAAATATAAGATAATTGCATCAAAATGTAAGGTAATCAGTGATAACGATGATTAGGAAAAGGAAAATGGAGAAACAGAAATAAAGGAATCTAAAACAAATATAGTAAAAACAGGTGGAAAACTTTATAATTGCAGGAGAATATTCTGTCTGACTCTGAATCAAAGTGCAATTATAAAAATATAGATATATTTATGCAGGCTGAAATAAAATTTTCAGAAAAAATACAGTATTTACTCGGATATGTATGATTATTCGGTTACATTCGAAGAAGATGATGGAAATTATTCACTTGATTACAGAAACTGTAAAAATTGTAAAATGAATATTTACAGTTAAAAAGGTGATATACAGCCTTTTGATATGAAAAATTACTGGGAAAATGGAGAAAAATGAAGAAATATGGGATTGGTCCAGTGGAAGGTAAACAGTGCTTACTGTAAAGGCAATGGCAAAACTTTACAGTTAGATGATATTTCTTCTGAGGAGGTTTTCAAACTGTCTTCCCTATGTTACTAAAAAGGGGAGATAATGGTTCAATGGGGATATAGCCTGTATTCTATGAGAAGTCTCAATGATACTTCACTTTGACAGAAATTTTATAAAAGAAAAAATGAAAAATAGTTCCCTGTAGAAATAATGAATTTTGGAATGGGATATGAAATAGAAAAAGATACATTGCCCGGAAAAATATGAATTTCTGTGGGATTGGACTGGAATTCCTCTATATCAGGAAAGATGATAATAGAAGTTGCAAAATTAATAAATAAACGAATTTCTTGAAAAGTCTCAAGAAATTGTCAGAAATCTGAAAATGGAATAGAACATGGATAATATCAGAAAATGTTGAAGAAAATAGCAAATTACTTAAAATGCTAGATGAAAAATTTATAGACGGAAACTTCTGAGACTTCTAGAATCTTCATGAAGGGCTGGATATATAAAGCTAAAAAGCAGTGGAGCAGGTGGAGGAGATTTGGAATAGCCATATCCTTCAATAGAAAATGATACGGAAAAATTATTGGAAAAGATGGGAAAAGTAGAGGCATAGAGCTGCTTTATAAATCAGAGCTGTAAAAATAACCGACTGGGAGGAGTTTTCGAATGAACAGGAAGGATGAGCATATAAAATATGCATTAAAATATGAAAAGTCAGGTAACAGTTTTCGATGATAGGAACTGATACAATGCTCCATACCGGAAATACAATCTGATGAAATAGATATATCTGTCAATTTTGCAGAGAAATACATTCGAATATCCTTTTTATAAAATGCAATGACAGGTGGGAAGCAAAAGGAAAAGAGATAAACAGGAAACTTGCAAAAGTTGCAAGGAATGTAATATCCTTTTGTTACAGGCTCGACAGTGCCGCATTGAAAAACTTGATGACGACTCATTTGAAGTGGTAAGGAAAGAAAATGAGGGACTTCTTCTGGGACAAATATTGGAGCAGATAAAAACTATACGGGCAGGAATGAAGGCTGTGGAAGATTTGAACTGTTATTTTTACAGATACATGTTAATCTTATGCAGGAACTTATAATGCCCGAAGGAGTAGAAACTTCAATGAATGGAGAAAATATATCAGATTTTGTAAAAATGTAAAAAGTTCCACTGATTTTAAAGGAAGTAGGCTTTTGGAATGAGTCCTGAAACAGTAAAAAGGTATGGAACTTTGGAATAAAAACATTTGATATAAGCGGAAGAGGTGGGACAAGCTTTGCTCTATATTGAAAATATGAGGGGAAAAATAGATTTTCCTACCTTAATGAATGGGGACAGGAGTACAGTATCGTGTCTTCTTGGATTAAAAGATTATATCGATAAAGGCTGAAATAATAGCAAGTGGAGGTCAAGGCATCCTCTTTGACATTATAAAGGCTCTTGTACTGGGAGCAAAGGCAGTAGGGCTTTCAGGAACAATGCTTCGTCTTGCAGAAAAATAATTCCACTGAAGAAATAATAGAAATAGTAAAACAGCTGGAAAGAAGAATGTAGAATGATAATGTGCCTTGAATGCTAAAAATGTAAAGGAACTCAGAATGTAAAATATGTTCTGCATGGTAAAGACAAGAGAGTTTTATGAAATAAATACAAAACAGTTATTTATGATAAAACAAAATAGAAAATATTATGAGAAAAAGGTAAAATTATGAGAACTCAAAATTATGATAAGTATTTTTATAGTTATAGTAGTCTTGCAAGTATGTCTCACAAAGAAATTCTACTGTTAGAAAAACATCAGGAAAGAAAACAACTCAGAAGAAAGTTGTAAAAAGGAAGAAGAAAAGTCACCGATGATTGGAAATGTCAAATCCAGCATCAGTTTATTGTGTGGAGCAAGGTGGAGAGTCAATTTTTGTAAGAAGTAAAAAGGGAGATTTTTGGAATTTGTAAGCTGAAAGATGGAACAGTGTAGGAAGAATGGGGAATATTACAGAGAAAAATAACAAATATGAATAGGAAATAATATAAAAATAGAGTGTAGAACACAGAATCAGTTATGTATTTTATAACTCTATTTTTATTATAATGAAAGATAGTTTATTATTTAACCTAAATTCCCATTATACATATGAAAACATACTAACTTAGTAAAATTAAATCTTTCAGAGATTTCTGCAAAAATAAAATATGTATAATGGAAACATAACACTCAATTTTTAGATGGCTTAAATTAAGACTTGAGGTATCCTATGTATAAAAATCTGGGAATTTAGGATTAAACTACCCCATTGAAAAAATCCGACCAATTTTATTTTATAACTTATGAATCTATCTGCAACTTTCTTATTAAATAATTCATCATGTTCAACAAACAACAATGTCGGTCTGTAACTTTAATATCAATTCTTCTATTTGTATTCTACTCATAATATCTATAAAGTCTCAAAGGTTCATCCCAAATACAAATGTGCCTTTTCACAGAGACTTGCTGTTATTAAAATTTTTCTTTTTCTGACCTTCACTGTAATCTGAGATATCCTTTTCAAAACTGTAGCTGTTAAAACCCATTTTTACTCAGTATTGATAGAAATAATGTTTTATCTATCTGTTTTTCTTCAATGTATTCAAACAAATTCCTTTTAAATCGGAAGTATCCTGAGAAACATAAGAAATTTTTAAATTGCACACTAAATATTTCCATCAACATTTTTCCTATTATCAATTTTCAAAATTGTTGATTTTCCGGATCCGTTTTTCCTGTCAGAGAAATAATTTCTCCTGATTAATTTTAAAATTTATATCTCTACAGATTAATCTGTTATTGTAAAAATAATGAGACGTTTTTAAATTCAATTAATCTTTTGCTGTGAAATATTAAAGGGACTTAACTGCAATTTTTCATCTCATGTCAATATTGTGAAAGTAATTGGGATTTTTCTTCTATTAATCTATCACTCTATTGATTTTTGCTCTTTTTCATCATTTTGGCAGCCATATGTCCGATATATCCTTTATCTCCCATTCCGAGATTTTTGTTTTTCTACCTTATCGGACCAGACAGCAACTCTTTTTGAGGATGCAAGACGTTTTATCTCCTTTTTCAGTTTCCTATTCTGATATATTTTCCAGTTCATCCTGTTGCCGTTTATTTTTCCCATGTTGAAAAATTCCTTTTGAATTTCTGATATTTGTTTTATTAATTGAAAGTATATGATCAATACAGCTGTCTAAAAGATTTCTGTCATGTGAAACGAGAATAAAGCTTTTTCTTTCCTTCAAGTATCTGCTCACAATTTTCTTGCATTTATATCAAGATGATTTGTAGGTTCATCTATTAGTAAAAATTATTCTCTTTTTAAAAATAAAGCTGTTAATAGTACTTTTGTCTTTTTCTCCGCTTGATAAAAAGAAAAATTGATGATTAATTATGTCTTCCTCATTTCTAAAAAGTGAAAATTTCTTTCAAAAATTTCCATTCTTCACAATCAGGGCAAATTTCCTTAAAATTTCCATAGTGCTAAGTTTTTCATTTTTACTTCATAAGGAAAAATATTCAAATGTAACATTTGATGAAAACAGTCCTCTATAATTATATTTCATTAAAATATTCAGAAAAGTTGTTTTTCCTTTTCCGTTTCTTTCCCTATAAATCCTAATTTCCAATCCGTATCTATTTGAAAGCTGACATTTTCAAAAATCATTTTCATAATTATTATCATAGGAAAAAGATAAATTTGATATATTAATTAATGACATATTTTTTCCTTTCTTTTATTTAAAACTTATTTATATTACATATTTAATTTATTTTTATAATCATCATCTGTTATTTCTTTTAATTTTTCATATTTACCATAACTATAAACTATTTTAGTATACTCTTCTTTAAAAATAATCCTCTATTTTATAAAGCTCATCAAAAACTTCCTTTTACTTATTTTTTTCCTTCCTAAGAATTATAATTTTAGAGGCATATGGAAGTATTTACGACTGTGTGTGCTCATTAATATAGTTTTTATTTTTCATTTTTAATTCTTCCATTATTTTTCTCTCATTTTTCCTATCCAATGAGGACGTTATTTCATCAAAAAGAAATACACATGTATCTTTAGCCAATGCTCTTGCAATACATATTCTTTGTATCTGTCCTCCTGATAAAGCCGTTCCTTCTTCTCCGATTACTGTTTTTATCCCGTTACATAACTCTTCAACTTCTTTATGCATATTTACTTTTTAGAATTCTGCCTATTTCATCATTTGAAATATCACTTTTTCCGATTCTTATATTATCCTCTATACTGAAATCAAACAAAACTTCATTTTGAGATACGTAAGATACATTATCTCTAATAAAACTTTCGGAAACATCTTTAACTACTTCCTTTCCCAAAAGAAAAATATTTTCCGTCATAATTTTCCATAAATCCGGAAAAAGAATTTTGAGTAATGTACTCTTTCCACTTTCCACTTTTTCCTATTATGGCTACAGTTTCTCCTTCCAAAACGGAAAAATGAAATATCGTCAAGCACCTTATTTTTCCCATAAAAAGCCGTTAAATTTTTAATTTCCAATGCTATTTTACCATTTGTTATTTCCACATTCTCTTTGCTCTGATCTTTTTCACTTTCAAACTTTCTGTATTTAATAAATCACTTATTTTATTTACTTCATTTTGATGACTTTATTTTGCAATAGACTCGCTAAACTCTGTCACAAATATAATCATGCTTTGAGTGAACTGTATTAAAAATGCAGTTTTTCCGATTTCGAAGAACCTGTCGAAACTAATATTAATCCTATATAAATAGGAATTATCTCACACAAGTAGCACTAATAAATTATTAAAAATTTCATGTTCCATAAAAAGTTTTTCATATTTCAACTGATTTTTACTATTCCATCGTTAAATTCCAGAACATTTCGAATATACATTTCTTCTAGACCAAAAACTTCTGATTTCTCTTATTCCTGAAATAGCTGACTCAAAATAAGAATTGCTTTTTATTTGTTATTTCTAAAAACGTTTTTCCATACCCATTTTTGAATATATATATGAGTAATTGCTGATGCCAAAACTGTTAATGTGTATAATATTCCTATTATGATATCTCACATTAGAAATTACTACTAGTAAAAAGTAATATAAAGAAGAAAAATTATAAATCCATCTTGATAGAAATTTCTGTAACAATTTCCATTTTGCAAAAATATTTGACAGATATTCCGAAATATTTCCTGAATTTTCTTTTGAATTGTGTAGTGCTTCATTTACTTTAACATATAAATCCGATTTTATAAGCATTTCTAAATTAGGCATAAAATATAATTCCATTAAATTTATTATAAATTTAAAAATTAAAAATGAAATCAGATATAATACAGGAAAAAGCAAAAGAATTTAAGCTTTTTGCCATATTTACATTTCTCCAGTAAAAGCGAGATAAATAATAACCTGAAAACACAAAAATTGTTAACAACAACTGCATTTTTAACATCTACTTAGCAACTTATTTATTATACCTAAAACTTTTAATAACATCATATTTTTCATTTTAATGGTAACTCCTTGTTTACTTTATTTAAAAATTTGAAAAATAATAACTTTCATACCATTTATTATATATACTAAAGAATATTCTTCTTCAATTTTATCTTTATTTTATAATAAATAGTTTATCAGCTCTCTCAATAAAAAGATAAACTGTGTGATGATATGATAAATGTTGTATTTTTCTCATTTTTCCACTATATCAATAATCTGTTTCATGGTCAAGAGAAGACGTAGGTCCATCCAGAAAAAGTTTTCAGGTTTTCTTAAACAGGGCTCTTGTACATGAAAGCTCTGATTTCTCCTCAGACAATGAATGTGTATTTTTCTCAGTACTGTTTCATAACCTTTGTCCGGTTTCATTGTCGAATTATGAATATCAAATAATTTACATATTTTAACTACTTTTTCGATATCTATTTCTTTTGAACCTAAAGTCAAATTATTTTAATACTGTATCTATAAATAGAAAAATCATGTTGTCCTACATATAAAATTTTATCTTTACAATTATTTTTATATACATCATCTTTATTTAAATAGTGTATAACCTCACCCTCAACTGGTATGTTCCTGATAGCAAAATGCAGTAATGTGGTTTTACCACTACCGCTTTTTCCTGTTATTACATTTATGTTATAAATATTTATGTTTATATTTAGAAAAATCAACTCGAATAAGAGGAAAGAAATATTCTTTCCTGATATTATAATGTCTTTGTCATCCTGTAATCTCAATCAATATATATAAACATTTTATTTTCATTAAGATTTATCAACTCATTTTAATCTCTTTTGCGAAGCTTTCATCTCTAGCGATACTTCCAATATAAAAGTGAGGAAAATAATTTAAAAATTTGAAACATAACTACGAATAAACCAAAGTGTTACGTAAATGTACCTAATGTTATGTATTATAGATTAATATTACTCACTATATATAATGTGTAATAACAGGAAGATAGTGAGTCACCGTCAGGAAAATTCACTATGATGATCTCTGTTATTCTTTTTATTTTCTGAATATATATCTTTTAGCGAATTTTCCAAAGCGTTTCTTTATATCTGCTTTGTGTGTTTGTCTGCAGTCTGGGTAATTCCTCAAAATATTTTCCTGTGTGATTGCTATTTTCCATCATAATATCTGTCCATTAAATAAAAATTCTTTTCACAGAGTCATTTGTTTTACATTTATCCTTAATTATAAACGGAGTATTCTAAAACGATGCTAATTCTCTGCTTATTATAAATGCAATTAAAACTGCACTTGCTCGTGTCACTACTCCCGAACACATGCGGTATGTCCGATAATTTATATTATTCAAATGTTAATCTTAAATGTATACTCCTGTTTCCAAATCTGTCATTCATATCTGACACAGAAGTCTATTTAAAGCAGAGTTTTACTATTTTCTTCTCTGAGAAATTTCTATTCTTTTACTGAACATTTATTTTTGAAAATGTATGAGCAAAACACTACTTTAACTATTGTGCTGTAAAACATAAAGTTACTGTATATTAGCAAGTTTATTTCTTTCTACTTATTATTTTATTAGGAAAATATTGCTATTATAAACAGATCTATAGCTTTCCTTCAGACATGCCAAGACCTGTTGAAGAGAGACCTTCAAACAAGTATCAGAGATAACTGAAAGTAGTGAATATGTCGATAGATATCAGTATTTTTGTATTTTTATTCATTTTAATTTGACTCCTCAAATGAGATAAATTTCTGAATTTGCTATACGGATCCTCCGTAAGAGACTCTCAAATGATTCTGTCGCTGCATTTATGTCGAATAATCAACAACTATTTATTTCATTCTGTCAGTTTTATAGTAGAAATACCAGTAATTAATTTTTTGTTGATTTCAAAAGTATAAAATACTCCAAATGAAAAATAAAATGCAATCAAATTACTTTCTTGACACTCTTTTGCCATTTTCTTTTCTATTTGTGCTGAAGTTTAAATAATTTGTTATATTTTAAAATTTATAATTCTTTATATTTTTCTGTCATTTATTTTTAAAGTAAAACCATAATATATATAGAAGTGGAAAAATAAAACTATATTTCCATTCTAAATTGCAAAATTCTAAATAAACTAGAAATAGATGTTCCACTTGCATGGTCGAATCAAATGTAATATGGAATTTCTTTAAGGCCAGCACTTTAAACATCCACAGATCAGCAATTAGATATGTGTTCATCTCCATCATTGCTGATGTTTCCGCAGTTGCCTCTTCATCTAGCAGCATGCTGGTTTACATGAGTTTAGCATGGCTTCGACTCGGCTTTTGCAGAAACCAAAACTACATGTGCAATTTCTAGTTGCTGGCTAACAATTTTGTAGTTAGAAGCATCCCAGTAACCTTTCAATGTGCGTATGGTCTTCCTCCGATTGAAAGTATTCTTTCAGCACCATCACTCATCTGTCCGTTAAGGTCGCCATAGCATTTCTTTCTAATTTACTGTGATAAAGAATCCTTTACCTGCCACGTCTCAGTGACAATTTTGTACCTTTCTGTATAGTCCGTTTGAGACGTACCAAATATAAGTTTAATTTTCTACTGTTTTGCTCCTTATTGTACCTCACTCCAAATAAAATTATCAATTTTGCAACTATACCGATTACTACCTTTTGCCATTGATTACAAAAGTGTTATAATACAAAATAGAAAAGATGTCTAATACTCTTTTGTATGAAAAGTTTTATGTAAGTACCATCAAATAGTGGTGAAACAATAATCGAAGGTCCTGATGGAATATTGATTCCAGATGTATGGAAAAATACAGCCCAAACAGAATTTCAGACAGGATACAGATATAGCATTGAGGAATACTTTCCTTGCAATAATCGAAGCTGGTAGCCTGGTGCATTAGAGATATCGAGATTATCAAAGGATTCCTCATTGCTATATATATTTGTGATAATGGCCAGAAGAAACAAGTTATGGGAATCACAAAATGATTTATGAAGGTAACGGGTATGCCATGTATCTGCCTATAAAAGATTTTCATCAAAGCTTGAATAAAGCTATGCTCTATAAAATACAATGACTCGTTGCTATACCGTTCAGCGCAACCAGCAAAATTATATTCAGTCATTTGATAGTATATTTCACAAAGGTAGGTAGACATATCAGCCTGATATCCAGGAGTCATAAAGGCACATTCTACTGCCATTCTCAAGAGACATCATACATACCAAGGCCAAGGTCACTGTCTACATTATCCTTTGAAACAAGCATTGCAGTATACCTGAAAGATTGATATCAATGTCCATTAATGTGGATCACTCACCCAATCCCAAGCGTACATTAAAATATTCCAATTCCAACATCTCCTCCACAGGAAGCGACTGGATGCTTGATGATATAACACCATATTCATAGTGTATGTACCACATGCGCAGCATATGCTGGAAAGCAGTCCAATAATCAGTGGCATTCTGTATGAAGCAACATTTAAAATTTCCAAAAGTTCATTTTCCCTTTTAATGCTTCTATGTATGTTTTATGTAGTATTTTTATTTTAAAAATTTTATATTATTTTCCACAATAAATATAGTATCAATATAATTGTATATTTTTCCATTTCGTGGGAAATGATAATGCTGCAGAATCAGAAAGCTGTTTACTATTCAAAACATATCCAAATTCTGTCAAGAAACATCTCACATCCAAAAATAACATCAGAGAAGAAAAAAGAGCCTCGCAACAAAGCCCCAGGACTGTCTCCGAAACTCACTTAAGTTTATTTCTGTATATCAACCAAATTCCTTTAAAGAGCCTAGTTTTTCCTTCTCTGTTAAATTCACGGAAAGATTCTTCTGTTTGCCACTCGATACTGCCATAAGGTCGAATATATTAACCCAAAAAGGAAGGTCAACTCTATTTGTGAAAGATAAACCAATTTGTTTTATTAATAAAGAATTTACACTGCCTGAATTTTCTTAAAATCCAAGTATAACTTAATAAGTAGATTTTCCACCACCATCTGCTTAAAATGTATACATATTCTCCTTATAACATCAAAATTAATATCAGAGAGAATAATTCCTTATTATATTTAAAATTTGTTTTACGCTAATCAGTTTTTCCTGGAATTATCCATTTCATCCTTCTGCTATAATAGTGTCACATTTCTGTTTTGAATTTTTAGTCAAGATAACCTACAAATTGACTTTTTCTCAAAATACATTTCTCGTCAACGTTAAATTCCACAATTTGCATTTGGAATTTTAGCTATTATTTCATACTTTATTTAGGAACCAGGCTGAACAAGTATTGAAGTTACATTATGCTCCTAGCTCATCTATTATTTCTTTAATTTACAGTCTGTTTGTCTTTTCCCCTTCATATTCACTGAAACTTTCCACATTGTAATCTTTATAAAGGAAGTTTAGTAGGTGGTAACGTAGGCTTTGTTTTAGAAGCTTCACTTTCTTATCAAGCTCTTTTACTTTGCAAGTTCTTCTAAAAAACGTTATAATTTTTCAAAACCCTTTATCAGGATAACCCATTTGTTTTAATTTCAAGAGCGCTGAAGGCATTAATTTAATGAGAACCATACATGCACCAATTTCCCATGTCCTCATGCGTTCATCGCTATCATGTCATCATATCCTTGCCTCGTGGTTTATGCCTTCTTTCCACTTCGTGATGGTGATGTCTCAAGAAGCAATGCAGATCGGCAGAGCTTAGGACGTTTACAACTTATCCGAATACATTTCATATCTTTCTTCGAATCCCAGCAGATTATATGTAAAATAATGAATTTTCCAGCCAAATCGTCAGGTTTTGGCTCAAAAG
>BNJU01000715.1_pt1 | contig 137248 bp, 142 predicted proteins | sample 8539281 | NCBI WGS metagenome assembly BNJU01 (sample SAMD00202456, study PRJDB9452) | human saliva metagenome | isolation source: human saliva | place: Japan | reverse complement strand
GGGGCTGTCAAAGATTTATGTGCAGGCTAAGCGCTATGGTGAGAAGAATTCGGTGGGCCGCCCCGAGGTCCAGTCATTTTGTGGGCGCAATGCACGGGCAAGCAACGCAGGGCGTATTTATTACTTCTGGCTCGTTTACATCTGGTGCGCGGGAATATGCGAAGAACCTTGGCGGCGGGCTATCCCTAGTACTGATTGACGGTGAGCGCCTGGCACGTCTCATGATTAAGTACCATGTGGGTGTGCAAGTAGCACGCACCTACACGGTTATGAAACTCGACGAAGATTTCTTTGAAGAATCCTAAAAGCTCTTAGGGTTGTGGGGGCAAAAACCATATGATGTTTCGCCTCACAATTTTAGTCAGATCTCCGACTACAGAAAGTTACGCATTTGAGGTCGGTACATCGGATGAACAGCCCAGGCATTACTGCGAATGCCTTCGCCAGTACAAGGATAATAAGCCCATAGACCCCGAACAGATTAAGAAACACATCTTAGAGACTATAAATATGAGCTTTTTAATCCCTTAGGCGATCACAAAAGCTGTTGAGCCATCCCTATTTCGGACACCCTAAAATCGAATCTGAAACAGTCTAATTGGGGCGGCTCAATAGATAACTGGCATGTAGATAACGTAGCCCAGTTTTATGCAGGTATAGTGATAATAAACTACTCGTCTTTTACTATCGATGGAAACACCCACATAACCGCTCACCCGCTGCTATCCAAACCTGCACAGGTTGAATTTCCTAAATTCTACGAGTTCATCCCAAATATTCTGATACATCTTGCCGACTACCGAAAATGCCAAAAATAATTACAGTATTTAAATTCTATTTAATTTCTAATTAATTTGCGCGTTTAAGGTAATTCTTAACATGTTTTTAAAATAATCCTGACAACTTTTACCGTAACCACCAGAAACATGTGCAAGTAATATACTACCCGGACGAAATACAGGGTAGTTTTCTTCTGCTGTATATTCGGCAGGGTTATAGTTTTCATCAAGTCTTGAAACCTCTTTGTCCATATACTCATAAAAACCACCTGCTATACTACGATCAAATAGCAAACAATCACTCTCACCTTTATCTGCTACTCGTTTACCCTTCCTATCCATCCCATAATAAGTACCTAGACAAAAATTAGAGGATCCTAATAGTACACCGTATATTTTCTGATCCTCCACAAAACTATCTATATGGTCTAATACTCTTTCTTGATTTGAAATATGTTTTATACCATTCATCTGAATATCACATATACAATTACTCATAACGAAAATCATTTTTCGATGATCCGAGTTAGTTACCAAAACCATAATATTGCGGTGTAAAGTACATAACAGAGTTAGTATTATTCTGACTCAAAAACTCATCAAAAAAATTCATAACGAATATTTTTATTATTTAAACCGTTTCCCCATTCATACCGTCGAGAATACCTAAATTATATGAAATGCCTTTATCAAAAAGTATGAGATAAACTTTTTATACTACATTCTTTTGTTGATAAATACCCTGGAGACACAATTAATGATACACCGCATACTTGACAATTTGCAGATTCTATAAGTTTTTAACAACTTTTTACTATTTCAAAACCACTATTATTTATCGTTTTTCGTTTTTATTTTTATTAACAAAAACTATATCCATAGAATCCTCCTAGAAACAGTTATAAACGAATAAATTAATTCTGTAAACTTATCAACATTATTATCTCAATATTTTTATCTCTTCATCCCCTACTTTGAGCTTTACTCTATTCTATGTATAGCCAACAACTAGATATTCCATTTTACATATCTCTAAATCTTTAACTAAATTATTAATAAATTAGAACTCATATAGTACAGTATTCAGTTGATTAAAATAATGTGCTTAAATCATCTGGAAGGTTTTTGAAGATTGGGTATAATTTTTTTCATAGAAATTATATATATCAACGACAACGATTTCTTGACTATCATCAAAAATATTTTTGGGTAAATATTTATATGTATACCTTCAACAACAATAATCGCTTTTTTTACTACACCTACATTATCCTCTACCCATTTCTTATGCTTCTGTGCTTCTTCATACCATTCTCCTTTAGGGGCAGAGCAGTATTTAAGAGTATTGCCTAATTTCTGAGCAGATTTACATTCTATCACTAGAAAACTTCCATCACGAAGAGCAGTAAAACAGTCTATTTCAGAGAAATCTTCTTTACCCTCTACCTTTTTCATAATGCTCTTGTAGCTATTTTCCTTGAGATATGCTCGAGGAACATCCCACCCTTTAACATACCCAGTATTAGAGCCACTTAATATAGACTTCTCACACTTATGTGACATAGATCCCGATAAGGGAGCATTTTGGCGAACAGCACTAACTATGCTTTTCTCCATATTTTTTGCAACGTTCTTTTTCCATACAGGATCTATAAAATATCTCAACCAAGGCAACATAGAATCAACTATTATTTCAGATGATGTAATTATATTTCCTTGGCTAAGGATGCAAGGCATCCTAGTGGTTTCAAGAACAGATGTAAAATTGTTTAGATCTGATCCGGACTCATTAGGTATAACGCATAAATCTAAATCATCCTTTTGATAAGAATAAAAATTTTCAGATATATCAGAATCTACAAATATCTGACGTTCATCAGATATACCCTCTGAAAGTAACAATGAGTTCACACGACCCATGTATTCATGTAAGCGTGCAATCGGTATACTAATAATAGTATTATCAATATAAAAGATTATTTTCATTAGCCAAAAATGTTAAAGCTAATAATAATAATCGTCGAAGGTATATACCTTTAAAGAGATTATGGATTTATCTTTATTTGCCTTCTTATTTGAAAATTTCGATAATAGGCTATCCTTGTGGAAAAATACTCTTCGGCGGTATAGTTCCAGTGCTCAATTTATTGAGCTTAATTAGCTCAGTATCAAAAATTTCTTTTTATTTAACTTTGTAGATTCCTGCATATATTCGCCCGACATGTATGTTGCGGAATAGTGGGGATCTATGATATCTTCTTGTGTAATATTCATACTTGTTATGTCATCTTCTAGGATACACTCAATAAGATAACTTTCGAGAGAGTATTCACTATTACCCATTCGATGCTTTTAAGAGTCTATTCGTATCATTATATAAATAGAATAGAGCACGCTTTGTGGCAATCTGTAAACTTTTACAAAGTTGACCTAAATTTAAGTTATCCTCATATTTATCTTTCATTACTTCATATGAAATTAAAAGCCGCTTGACGTATTTTCATCAACTCAATTAAAAGTTGATCTTTCGAATATACGACATTCCCTGAACCTTTAGAAGAAGTATTCTTGACATGAGCTAATAAGTATAAATTTTTGGAAAAATTCTATAAATTCATTAGAATTCATTGTCTCAAAAACTCAATTTTATTTTCAAACATTTTCTAAGATATCCTTTTTCTTGATTAACATATTCTTATGTATAGCAGGTTAGGTACAATACTTTCACATATACTTACCTCTCTTGTTTTATTCCTCCCCACTCGGTTTCGGGTCTTCATTTACCCTGTTCCGAATATGGTCGACAATACGTGCCACAGCCTCGTCAACGGGAACACCATTCTCTTGCTTGTTGCCGCGGAAGCGGAATGAGACTGCGCCAGCTTCCGCATCCTCGCCACCAGCAATCAGAATAAAGGGCACCTTCTCGGTAGAGGCGGTGCGAATCTTCTTCGTAAACCGGTCCGAACCGTAATCAACCTCAACGCGCACACCCTGCTCACGCAACTTATCCGCAATCTCGGTCATGTAGTCGTTGAAAGCCTCCGCCACAGGCACACAAATCACCTGCACCGGCGAGAGCCACGCCGGGAACGCGCCCGCATAGTGCTCAGTCAGCACACCCAGGAAACGCTCAATCGAACCGAACTTGGCCGAGTGAATCATCACCGGCTCCTGAATCGAACCGTCCGCAGCCTGGTACTCCAAACCGAACCGGCTGGGCTGGTTGAAGTCATACTGCACGGTAGACATCTGCCAGGTGCGGCCAATCGCGTCCTTCGCCTGCACCGAAATCTTCGGGCCATAGAACGCGGCCCCACCCGGGTCAGGCACCAGCTCAAGACCGGTCTCCTTCGCCACCTGCTCCAGCACGGCGGTGGCCTGCTCCCACTGCTCATCGGTGCCGATAAACTTATCCTTCTTATCGCCCTCAGTGTCGCGGGTTGAAAGCTCCAGGTAGAAGTCCGTCATACCGAAATCTTCCAGCAGGCTCAGCATGAAATTCAGCAGGTGCCGCACCTCATCGGGTGCCTGCTCCTTCGTCACATACGAGTGGGAATCGTCCTGCGTAATCATGCGCACGCGGGTCAGCCCTGCAGCACGCCCGACTTCTCGTCACGGTACACGGTGCCGAACTCGAAGAAACGCAGCGGCAGCTCACGGTACGAACGCCCACGCGAACGGTAAATCTCGTTATGCATGGGGCAGTTCATGGCCTTCAAACGGTAGTTGCCGTTATCGAGCTCCATCGCCGGGAACATGCCATCCGCGTAGTACGGCAGGTGCCCGGACGTGTAGAACAGGTCTTCCTTCGAGATATGCGGGGTGCTCACGTACTGGAAGCCCTCAGCAATATGGCGGGCGCGCACATAATCTTCCATCTCGCGCTTAATCACGCCGCCCTTAGGGTGAATCACCGGCAGGCCGGGGCCAATGTTCTTCGGGAACGAGAACAGGTCAAGCTCCTTGCCCAGGCGGCGGTGGTCGCGGCGCTCAGCCTCAGCAATACGGTGCTTATACTCCACCAGCTCATCCTTCGTGGGCCAGGCGGTACCGTAAATACGCTGAAGCATGGGGTTCTTCTCAGATCCGCGCCAATACGCGCCACCGGCGCGCATGAGCGCGTAACCGTTAGCAATCAGCTTGGTGTTCGGCAGGTGCGGGCCGCGGCACAGGTCATTCCACAGCACCTCACCGGTTTTCGGGTGCACATTGTCGTAAATCGTGATCTCGCCCGCGCCAACCTCAACCGAGGCACCCTCGGCGGCGTCAGCGCCCGAACCGGGGCCTTGGCTGAGTGAAAGCAGTTCGAGCTTATACGGCTCGTTCTTCATCTCTTCAACCGCTTCATCGTGGGTGACCACGCGGCGGCGGAACAGCTGGCCCGACTTGATGATCTTAATCATCGACTTCTCAATCTTCTTCAGATCCTCGGGGGGTGAAGGGCTCAGCCACATCAAAATCAAAATAGAAGCCATCCGTAATATAGGGGCCAATGCCCAGCTTCGCGTCCTTGCGGTATTCCTGCACCGCCTGCGCCATCACGTGCGCCGCAGAATGGCGCAGCACATTCAAGCCATCCGGTTCGTCAATGAAAACGGGCTCAACGGTATCGCCCTCAGAGAGCTTGTGTGAAAGGTCAACCAGCGTGCCATTCACGCGGGCAACCACAATCTTCGCATTATCCGCAAAGAGTTCAGCGGCGGTGGCGGCAGTAACCTCGCGCTCCTCACCGGATACGCTGATCATGATGGGTGCTGACATTTCAGCGGCAGACATGTGTCTCCTTTAGGTTAGGCACGGGGCCTACTCCCCCAGCGTACGGGGCCAGGGTAGGCGCAGCCGCGCGGGCTAATCCGCACTGTACAGGTGCACGGACATCACCATTCTACGGCGTTCACAGCAGATTTTCAGGTAGCGGTGCGGTGAGCGTGTCTCAGCAGCCCCGCCATCTCACTAGTTAAGCATGTTTTCCGGGGCATAAGCCTAGCCAAAGCTAAGCAGACATAACGTGTGCAAAAGCACATACTGGAAGGATAGGAAATCACTGTGCCTTCATCGGTAAGGAGATAAGACCCATGACAGTTGTATCGAACACGTCCGAAGCTCTAAACTCCCCCTACACTAATGCCCTTGAGCATATGCTCGCCGAAACCCGCGCGCACGCCCTCGATTCCAGTGTTAAAGAAATTGACAGGCTCGCTATCGCGCACGACGCCTCGCACTACCTGCTGGTGCCCGCCGGAATCGTACGTCCCGATTCTGCGGAGGCGGTCGCCGATATTTTCCGTGCCGCCAGCGCCTTCAACCTGCCGCTCACCTTCAGGTCGGGCGGCACCTCTCTATCAGGGCAGGCAAGCGGCGACGGGCTGATGGTCGATACCCGCCGTAACTTCAAGAAAATTGAGGTGCTTGACGGCGGCAAGAGGGTGCGCGTTCAGCCCGGTGCTACGGTGATGGCGGTCAATAATATGCTGGCACCCTACGGGTACAAGCTCGGGCCTGACCCGGCCTCATGGTCGGCATGCACTATCGGCGGGGGTGGTCGCCAATAACTCCTCGGGCATGTCTTCCGGCACCGAGTTCAACACGTACAACACGCTGGAATCTATGGTGTTCGTACTCCCCAGCGGAACCGTTATCGATACTTCTGCACCCGATGCCGATGCGCGCCTACGCGCCCTCGAACCCGAAATTCACGAAGGGCTGCTGCGCCTGCGCAAGCGCGTGGTCGAAAACCCGGAATCGGTTGCGCGCATCCGCCAACAGTACTCCATGAAGAACACCATGGGCTACGGCGTGAACTCCCTGCTGGATTACAGCACCCCGGTTGATATTCTGCAGCACCTTCTGATCGGTTCTGAAGGAACGCTCGGGTTCGTGGCGTCCGCAACCTACCGCACTCTGCCCATTCTTAAATTCGTCTCGACCGGTCTGCTCGTGTTCGACAACCTGCTGGACGCCACCCGTTCCGTGCCGGAGCTTGTGGCCAACCACCTGGCAACGGTTGAGCTTTTGGACGCCACCAGTATTCGTGTGGCGCAGCGTACCGGGCAGGCGGCGGAGGCTCTTGCCGCCATTGATGTGCGAGAGCATGCTGCTCTTCTCGTGGAATTTCAGGGTAATTCTGAGCAGGAGCTCACCGACCTCGCCCTATCTGCCGCACCCATGTTTGATGCTCTCCCGGTGGTGTCGCCAGTCACCATGACCAGCAAACTTTCCGAACGTAACGCGCTCTGGGCTGCACGGCGCGGACTGTACACCACGGTCGCAGGCAACCGCCCCACCGGCACGAACGCGTTGCTTGAGGACGTGGTGGTCCCGGTGGACGTGCTCGGTACCACCTGCCGCGATCTGACCGCTCTTTGACGCCCACGGCTACCAGGACTCGGTGATTTTCGGGCACGCCAAAAGACGGCAATATTCACTTCATGCTCAACGAGCAGTTCCGCGACGCCAAACAGCTTGTGCGGTACCGCGAGTTCACCGAAGAAATGGTGCAGCTCATTCTGGATGCTGACGGCTCGCTCAAGGCAGAGCACGGAACCGGGCGTATTATGGCGCCGTTCGTGCGCCGCCAATTCGGCGACGAACTCTTTCGAGGTCATGCGCGAAATTAAGCGCCTGATCGACCCGAAGGGCTTTTTAGAACCCGGGTGTGGTTCTCGCCGAAGAAGACACCGATTACGCCACCGACCTGAAAGTTGCCGAAACCGTTGAAGAGGAAGTCGACCGGTGTGTGGAATGCGGGTACTGCGAACCGGTGTGCCCCTCCAAGGATTTGACGCTGACCCCGCGCCAGCGCATTGTGCTGCGCCGCGAAATCGCTGCGGCAGAAGCTAACGGTGACACTAAACTTGCCGAGCGTCTGCGCCAAGAATACGAATACTACGGTGTGGATACCTGCGCGGTAGACGGCATGTGCGTTACGCGCTGCCCGGTGCTGATTAACACGGGTGATTTGGTGCGCCGCCTGCGTGCCGAGAACCAGGATGCCCTCGGTGCCGCCGGGTGGAAATTCGCCTCAAAACACTGGGGCACAATCGATAAAGTGGCGGGTAAAGCGCTCACGGCCGCAAAAATGCTGCCGTTCCCGGTGGTGCGCGGAGCCACCGATATTGGCCGTAAACTCTTCGGCGAAGACCTGGTGCCCGCCTATAAGAAGGGGCTGTCTGCCGGTGGCGCACCGCGCGTTCCTCATGCGGAAGCGAACCCCGATATTGTGTTCTTCCCTGCCTGCGTGAACGCCATGTTCGGCGGTGTTGATGGTGAAGGTAAGCACGACCCGGTGAACGCGACCCAGGCGTTTATTCGCCTCTGCGAGCGGGCGGGTGTGAAATACCGGGTTCCCGAAGGTATCGACCAAATGTGCTGTGGCACGCCGTGGAAGTCCAAGGGGTACACAGACGGCTACTCGATTATGAGCGACCGCGTGCTCAAAGCGCTGTGGCAGGCGACCGACGGCGGGCGCATCCCGATCGTGTGTGATGCTTCATCATGCACCGAAGGCCTTGAGGTGATGCGTGCGAAAGTTGCCGCCGCCCTAGAGCATAAATCACGCACGGCTTGGGAGCGGGCGAAGCAGATTACGCTCAGCTGAAGCTGATTGACTCGGTGCAGTTCGCCGCCGATACGCTGCTGCCGATACTCACGGTGTCAGCTCCCCTGCCGTCGCTGGCGCTGCACCCCACCTGCTCAATGACTCATCTGGGTGTGCAGCCAGCATTTGAGAAGATCGCAAACGCCATGAGCGAGCAGGTGTACGTTCCCAAGAATTGGGGGTGCTGCGGTTACGCGGGTGACCGCGGCATGCTGCACCCCGAGCTCACGCAGAGCGCTACCCGCGCCGAGACCGCTGAGCTGAACGAGCACGAGTTCGCCGCATACATATCCTCAAACCGGACCTGTGAGCAGGGTATGACCGAAGCAACCGGCCACACCTTCCAGAACGTGCTGCAGCTTCTAGAGCGGGCCACACGGTAAACCCCTGTTGCGCACGTGATGCGCGTACACAAAAAGACGGTGCCCTCACATCGGTAGGATGCGGGGGCACCGTCTATAAGTGTGTGAAACTTACGCTGCGTGCTGGCAGGTTGAGCAGGTGCAGTCCTCGCATGCGCAGTTAGCGCAGGAGTCGCTGCAGTGAGCGCACTCGCACACGGCGTGGTTGCAGGTGGGGCAAGCGCAATCGGCGCAGGTGCAGTTAGCGCACAGGTCGTTGCAGTTGCCGCAGGAACAGGTGTTGCACTCGTCGTAGTGGCCATCGTGCTCACGGTGTGCGTGGCCATCGTGCAGGTAGTCCACGTGATCCAGGTGAATCACTGCCTGGTGCCCGCAGTTGGGGCCGTGGGTGTGAGCATGTGCCTCGGAGTGACGGTGCGGTGCTACGGTGGTCATGATTGCTCCTTAGTGTGGGCATGCACATCAGTAACGATGTGACTAATATGATGATCCTTCAAGCTGTATATGGTGGCCCTGCCCTGCTGCTGCCCCTCAACAACATGCGCTTCACGCAGAATACGCAGGTGGTGCGAGGCAAGCGGCTGGGAGATACCCAAGCACGAATGCAGTTCGCTAACGCTGTGTGGGCGCTCCACAAGATGATGGGCAATAGCTAGGCGTAACGGGTGGGCCAATGCTGAAAAAATAGCCACCGATGCGCCAAACTCATGTTCCCAATCTTTATGGGCTGAACCATTTTCCATAAAGACAACTTTATATAAAAGCAGGTTTATATGTCAACCGTTGTCTGCTCCGCACAAAAATATTAACAACCCACCAGCGAAAAATACCCCGCAGGTCAGCCCGCGGGGTGTTTTCGATATAAAGCTCTGCACGGAACCTACAGGGTCACGCCCAAACGAGCCGCTAAAATATCGCGGATTAGTTCAGCCCCGCCCACTGGTGCCGCCGCACCGGTGCTCGCTGTTTGGGCACGTGTGAGGGCGTCAATAGCCCACGCATCCAGCGCTTTGAGCGCCTCGGGGGCGTTCAGATCATCCGCCAGATACTCGCGCACCTTATCTAGAGTCTTTACGGCGCCCTCAGTATCGTCCCCGGTGGCTGCCGCAATGGCATGGCGGTACGTCTCAAGGCGCGCATCCGCCTTATGCAGCAAATCATCGGTCCAGAACCAGTCAGAACGGTAATGGTTATCAAGAATCGCCAGGCGGATCGCGTTCGGGTCAACACCGGCTGCATGCAGCTTGGAAACCAGCACCAAATTTCCGCGCGACTTACTCATCTTATGCCCGTCAAGACCCACCATGCCTGTATGCGCATAGTGGCGGGCGTGCGGCCGGTGATCCACCGCCCACGAATGCCCCGCCCCCAAATCATGGTGCGGGAACGTCAAATCTGAGCCGCCCGCCTGCACCGTCAGCGGCCCATTCACAAAACGGCGGGCAATCATAGTGCACTCAATATGCCAGCCGGGCCGGCCTGCGCCCAGCGCACCGGCCTCCCACGACGGCTCACCCTCACGGGCGGCACGCCACAGCAGCGGGTCCAAGGCATCACGTTTGCCCGGGCGGTCGGGGTCACCGCCGCGCTCCGCGAAAATACTCAGCATCTCCTCACGGCTCATATGGCTCACCTGCCCCGGCGCCCACGAGTACCCTTCCTCATCCGCCGGTAGTGCCTGGGTCGCTTTCACATCCAGGTAAATATCCCCGTCAGGATGCTGCACACCCTTCTCGTCCGTAAACCCCGGCACGCGGTACGCCAAGCCGCACTCCAGCAGGCCCTCGACCACAGGGAACAGCCAAGCAATCGACTCGACCACCCCCACATAATGATCCGGCGGCAGCACATTCAAAGCCGTCATATCGGTGCGGAACAGCTCCGTCTGGTCTTCTGCAAGCTCTTGCCAGTCTACGTTCGTGGCGGTTGCGCGCTCCAACAGCGGGTCGTCCACATCCGTAACGTTCTGCACGTAGGTCACCTCAACCCCGGCGTCCCGCCAGGCGCGGTTAAGCAGGTCAAAAGCCACATAGGTGGATGCGTGCCCCATATGCGTGGCATCGTACGGGGTGATACCGCACACGTACAGTCCCGCCTTCTTTGGTTCTTCAAGCTGAACCACAGTGTTTGCGGCGGTATCAAAGATACGCGGTAGCGGCGCCGAACCGGGCAGAGAAACAGGGGCGGGCGCATCCCAAGCACGCATGAGCATCCTTTCAAAGGCATAAAAATATCACCTACAAGAATACCCGCTTGCGGCAAACCGCAAACGGGTATTTCTGTGCGCCAAGCGGCAAGCGAAATTCTAGGAGGAAATAACCCCGAACCCCAGGCCCAAGAAAATAAGCGCCGCAAGCAGAATACGGTACCACACGAACAAGCCGTACGAGTTCGACGAAACATACTTCAGGAACCAAGCAATCATTAGGTACCCCACACCGAAAGCAATCACAGTTGCCAGCAGGGTGGAAGGAATACCGTAGTAACCGCCCGCCTCGTGCCCGGTAAACACTTTAAACGCCTTATACAGGCCCGAAGTGAACACCGCAGGCAGCGCCAGCAGGAACGAGTAACGTGCCGCCGCCTCACGGGTGTAGCCCATGAACAAGCCCGCCATGATCGTACCGCCAGAGCGGGAAACACCCGGGATCAGGGCGAGCGCCTGCGCGCACCCATACACCAGGCCGTGGCCCAAGGTAAGATCTTTAATCTTCCGCTGCTCCTTGCCGAACCGGTCAGCTAGCCCCAGGAACACTGCGAACACGATCAGCATGGTGCCAACAATCCACAGGGACCGGAAGGTGGAGTCAATGTAGTCTTCTAGAACCAGACCGAGAATGCCAATGGGGATGGAACCGATAATGATGAGCCAGCCCATCCGCGCATCCGGGTTGCTGCGCTAACCCGGCCGGTGAGTGAGCCGAACCAGGCCGAAATAATGCGCACAATATCACGCCAGAAGTAGAGGAGCACAGCGGTTTCGGTGCCCAGCTGGGTGATCGCGGTGAACGCAGCGCCCGGGTCAGCTTTCTCGGGCAGCAGCTGCCCCACAATACGCAGGTGCGCCGAGGACGAAATTGGCAGAAACTCGGTGAGGCCTTGCACCAGGCCCAGAATAATAGCTTGAATCCATTCCACGCCTTCCAGCATACCCCACAGTGCCTATGAACTTTGAGAGCAGAAAATAGGGGTGTAAAGATTCTGGGGTCTTTAGTGGTTGGGAAAACCGCTGAGGGCCGCCCGCCCATGCGCTTTCCTGGTGAGGGGTATCCCACACACTAAACGGTGGCCCCGGATGATCAGCAGGGGGTGCTTCTCAACCGTAGGCCACCGCTTAGTTACAGGTGGTTTCTGCCTTTCCAGGCTACGCGCTCAGCTATACGTCACGCAGGGCGCGGTTTACCGCCGAGATCATGGCTTTCAATGCGGCGCGGGTGGTGGAGCTGTCGATGCCAATACCCCACAGCACACGCGTATCGACGGCTGCCTCAATGTAGCAGGCGGCGTTCGCTGCTGAGCTGGAGGAGAGGGTGTGCTCCGAGTAGTCCATGACCCGAATGTCTACACCCTCAGCGCTGAGCACATTCTGCAGCGCATCCACGGGGCCGGTACCGGTGCCGGTGCGGTTGTAGGTGCGGCCCTCAACATTCAGGGTCACGCGCAGAGTGGTTGCCCCCGTATCCGCCGAGTCAATGTTAATCGACTCAATACGGTACTTACCCCAACGTTCCTGATCCTCAGGGGCGGGCAAGTACTCGTCCGTGAAATGTTCCACAGCTTCTGCGGGGTCATCTCCCCGCCCTCAGTGTCGGTGCGTTCCTGCACGATCTGGGAGAACTCAACCTGGGCGCGGCGCGGCAAATCCAGCCCGTACTCGCTCTTCAGCAGGTACGCCACCCCGCCCTTGCCGGACTGCGAGTTCACCCGGATCACGGCCTCATAGCTGCGGCCCACATCGCGCGGGTCAATCGGCAGGTAGGGAACCTCCCACGTCACCTCGTCAATCGTTTTGCCCTGCTGCGCGGCTGATGCCTCAAGAGCCTCAAACCCCTTCTTAATAGCGTCCTGATGCGACCCCGAGAAGGCCGTGAACACCAGGTCACCGCCGTAGGGGGAACGCTCGTGCACGGGCAGCTGGTTGCAGAACTCAACGGTTTTACGGACAGAATCAATATCGGAGAAATCGATCTGCGGGTCAATGCCCTGCGTGTACAGGTTCAGCCCCAGCGTCACCAGGTCTACGTTGCCGGTGCGCTCACCGTTACCGAACAGGCACCCCTCAATGCGGTCGGCCCCCGCCAGGTACCCCAGTTCGGCTGCCGCCACGCCCGTGCCGCGGTCATTGTGCGGGTGCAGGGACAGCACAATGTGTTCACGGTTCTTCAGGTTGCGGTGCATCCACTCGACGGCGTCCGCGTAAACGTTCGGGGTTGCCATCTCAACAGTGGCGGGCAGGTTCACGATCAGCTCTTTACCGTCTACGCCCACACCTAATTCGTCAGCGACAGCGTTGCATACGCGCGCTGCGAATTCCAGTTCAGTGCCGGTGAATGACTCTGGCGAGTACTCGTAGAGCACATTCGTGTTAGAGATCATCTGCTCTTCAAACTTCTTGCACAGGCGAGCGCCCTGTAACGCAATATCCAGAACGCCGTCCTCATCACGCTGGAACACCACGCGGCGCTGCAACACGGAAGTTGAGTTGTAGAAGTGCACAATGGCGTTTGGGGCGCCCTCAATGGCCTCAAACGTGCGGGCAATCAGGTGTTCACGGCATTGCACCAGCACCTGGATCGTCACATCATTGGGGATGTGCCCGTCTTCGATGAGGGTCCGTACGAAGTCGAAATCGGTTTGTGAGGCTGAGGGGGAAGCCCACCTCAATTTCTTTGTACCCCATGCGCACCAGCAAATCGAACATGGCGAGCTTACGCTCAGTGTTCATGGGGTCAACCAGGGCTTGGTTGCCGTCACGTAAATCAACGGCGCACCAGCGTGGGGCCTGTGTAGCGACCTTGTTCGGCCACGTACGATCGGGCAAATCAACGGCGATCTGCTCGTGGAACGGACGGTACTTGTGCACCGGCATGGGTGAGGGAGTCTGACGGTTCTGCATATTCATTCCTGTGAGGTCTTGTGCCTAAGGCACGTGGTGGGCGCCGCAATATATCGCTGGAACGGGTGCGGCTCTTAGGTTAAGCGAACCCCGCCCCAGCAACTAAGGGTTAGAATCCTCACGCCGGTATCGTTCATACCTTTTACGCTACCACGCCGAAGAGCCGCCCACCCGCCACATACACTCCGCTTTCACTATGCGATACAAAAAAGCTGGGTGACGCACTCAATATGCGTCACCCAGCTTTTCTACACGCTCGGGGTTATTGGCCCCAGCCCGCTAGTTGAAGGCGAAGGCGTGCTGGCAGGTTTCCTGATCAGCGGTCTGCCCGTTTGCGTTGCCCGCGATCTGCGCCTCCTGCTTCTCCATGGTCTCGCCCTTGGGGAAGTCGGTGCCAACGGTCACAGTCACACCGGTTGCCTCCGCGCTTTCAGAGACTCGGCCAATGTTGAGCTTAGCGGCAATCTCACGTGCCTCAGCCTCATGCCCGGCCGCGTAGGTGACGGCGGAGAACTGTGCCGCCTCAGCGGCGGAGGTGGGGGCCACGTTCGTGTACCCCAGCCCGCTCACCACCTGGCTAATAGCCGCGCCGCGTCCCTCCAGGTTGGTTGCGTTCACCACGGTAACATTCGTGGAATGGTCAGCCGGTGCGCTCTGCGCCTTGGGCTGCTCCTGCGCTGCGGGGGCGGCCTTCTCCACCTTTAGCGACTGGTCATCCTGCAGGCGTTTGAAGACGGAGTCTGCTTCGGAGGTGACCTGCAGACGGTTATTGTCTTGGCTCCACGGCTCGGTGGGCACGGTAGCGAACACCACCTGCGAGAGATCCACGCCGCCTAGGGTGCCGCCGATACCGACCAGCTCGTTAATATTGCCCAGGCCCTTATCCACGGTCACGTTCTGGGTGATAGCCTCGGCAATGTTCACCATCCGCGAGGGGTTAGACAGGGTGCCTTCGGCTTTCACCTTACGCAGCAGGGCCGCCATGAACCCCTGCTGGGCTTGAATACGACCAATATCGGAGCCGTCACCGAACCCGTGGCGTGAACGCAGGAATGCGAGCGCTTGCTCGTCCTCAACAGTTGACCGGCCGGCGGGAAGTTTCAGGTTGGTGTACTCGTCATCAATCGGCTTATCGACGCACACCTCAACGCCGCCTACAACCTTCGACAGCTCTTTTCACGGCATTGAAGTCGACCAGCATGAAGTGGTCAATTTGCACACCGGTGAGTTTACTGATGGTCGCCACAGTGCAGCCTGGGCCGCCCCGCCCCAAAGACTCGTTAATCTGTACGCCGTCCTCAGCGGGGTACACTTTGCCGTCAGGGTCGGTGCATTTAGGAATGGACACCATCAAGTCACGCGGGAATGAGAGCACGTTTACGTTCTTACGGTCTTTGCTGATGTGCAGGAGCATCATCACGTCAGCGCGAGCGGCTTTGCCGTCGTCTTCACCATATGAACCGTCGGTACCGGCACGCGTGTCTGAGCCAATCACCAGGATGTCGAGTGCGCCGTTCTCCAGCGCCCCCCTGGTAGTCACCAATGTTTAGCTCATTGGTGTGCAGGTTAGCGCGCAGGCGTAACGCGATGGCGCCGCCGAAGCCTAACACGACAAGTAGCATACAGGCGCTGAACAGGGCGATCCACTTATTGCGTGCAGACTTCATGATGCTGCTGCGCATATGGCGGCCGCTGCTGATCATAGGAGGTTTTTCTGTCATACCTTCTTGCTTTCTGCGGTGGGTTCAGGCGAGTACTAGAAACCGAGGCGGTTTAGTGCCCGCGGGTCAGACTGCCATTCTTTGGCGACTTTCACGTGGATGCCCAGATACACGCGGGTGCCGAGCATCGTTTCGATTTGTTCGCGTGCTTTCGCACCAATTTTACGCAGGTTTGACCCGCCTTTGCCGATAATGATGGCTTTTTGCGAGTCGCGCTCGACGTAAAGATTAACGTGAACATCAAGGAGAGGGTTGTGTTCAGGGCGCCCCTGGCGAAATTCCATTTCTTCAACAGTAACAGCTATCGAATGGGGCAGTTCTTCGCGGGCGCCTTCAAGAGCTGCCTCACGCACAAGCTCTGCAATGAGCGTGGCTTCTGGCTCGTCGGTGAGCTCCCCTGCGGGGTAAAGAGGCGGGGATGTGGGAGTGTAACTTGCCAGCAGGTTAGCGACCGCATCCACCTGAAATCTTGTACCGCTGAGACCGGGATAATATCTGCCCAGCCGCCTTTACCGTCCACGGGCAGAGGTTCTTCCTGCACGGTTCCTGCCGCGCGGCGTGCTGCCGGGCCGCTGCCTTTGGCGAAGGGAACGGCGTCGTTTTTACGCGCCTTTTTGGGGTTGCTCCCCTGCTTGGTGCGGTGTGTTGCTCGTTGAGCGCGGCTGGCGCGCTCTGCGCTCATGACTTCTTCGCCTAGCGCCTGAACCGCTAGAAGCTGTTCGGTGAGCTGCTCATTTCCCACCGTGTCGGCTTTGGTAACGATCGCCACCACAGGCTTATTGCTGGCGGCCACAAGCTGCGAGGCGATGTACCGGTCGCCGGGGCCGATTTTCTCGTTTGCGGGGATGCAGAACCCGAGCACATCCACCTGTGAGAGGGTTCCAGCCACCAGGTCGTTCAGCCGCTCCCCCAATAGCGTGCGGGGCCGGTGAATACCGGGGGTGTCAATAAGGATCAGCTGGTAGTCGTCCTTGTGCACAATACCGCGGATGGTGTGGCGTGTGGTTTGCGGACGGTTGGAGGTAATCGCCACTTTCTGCCCCACCAGGGCGTTGGTGAGAGTGGACTTCCCCGCGTTGGGGCGTCCCACCAGTGACGCAAACCCGGATCGAAAACCCTCCGGGTAGCTAGGTAAGGGCGCTGTAAGGTCGATGTCCATTAATTCCTCCATGATGTAAGTGAAAATTCTATAGAGTGAGTCTGAAAATTATCTGTGAACCAGCTGCGCGGGTGTTTGTTTACCTCAGGTTTATTGCGCACCTGTTCCGCATTATGCGCGGGGTGCGGGGCTATTCGTCGGTCTCTTCATGTGAGTGGTTCTGTTCGGGCTCATGTGGGGACTGTGCCCACACGAGCAGCGTGTCGATCTGGTGGCGGCGCCCGCCAGCGCTTATCGCCCGAATGTGGATACCGTTAACTGTCACTTCAGCACCGACAATGGGTACTTTCCCCAGGTTTTTGGCGAGCAGACCGCCGACGGTGTCTACTTCTTCGTCCTCTAGGTTAATACCGAAAATCTCCCCTAACTGTTCAACCCCCAGCCGGGCGGACACTTTGAAACTGCCGTCTTCTTGCAGGGCGTAGTCGGGCTTCTCGTTATCGTACTCGTCGGAGATGTCCCCCACCAGCTCTTCAATAATGTCTTCTAAGGTGATCATTCCGGCGGTGCCGCCGTACTCATCCACCACAATGGCAACGTGGGTAGATTCACGTTGCATACGGCGCAATAGGTCCAGTGCTGGCTTCGACTCGGGCTCAAAATGTGCCGGGCGCATGAGTGAGATGATGGTGGGCTCCTCGCCGCCGTGGGCGCTATCGGCGGTCGCCAGGCGGGCCCGCACCGCATCTTTAAGGTACAGAATACCCAGAATGTCGTCGGTTGATTCACCGATCACAGGCATCCGGGAGTAGCCGGAGCGAAGAAACAGCGTGGTGGCATTTTTGAGGGTTTCGCCTGCCTCAATGGTGAGCATGTCGGTGCGGGGCACCATGATGGAGCGGATACGCGTATCGTCCATCTCAAAGACAGACTGCACGATCTGCGCCTCATCACCCTCAATGGTTTCAGCCTCTGAGGCGCGGTCCAGAAACTCACGCAGCTCCTCCTGAGCGAAAACTCCTTCGGGTGCGGCCGGGGTGCGCCGGGGCGAGAATACACGCACCAGCACATCTAAGGCACGGGTGATAGGCCCCAGCAGCAGCGCCGTGTAATAGGTGGGTGCTGCGAGCATTTTCAGCACGGCCACAGACCGGTTACGCCCCGTAGCACGCGCCCCCACACTCAGCAGCGGGTACCCCACCAGGGACACCACCCCGAGAGTGAGCACTGCCGCAACACTGTGCTGGTCAATCAGCTCAAGGATCGCAAGCATCGTCGTCAAACTAGCGATGGCGGTGCTGAGGATACGCGCTAACCGTAGCGGGTGCGTGTACCTCTCAGATTCTCCCCCGGTGGCGTGCTCAAGCACCCGCGCCAGCCGCGTGTGCGGGCGTTTGAGCGCCAGCTCTTGGGCTTCCTGGTGCGGTAAATAGGTGAAAGCGGTCTCGGCTGCGGTAATGGTGTACGCGCAGGTGGCCGCAAGTACCGCTGCGGAAAGCAGAAGTAAGAAAGTCACGGAAGGGTCCTCAGTGGCGGGTCTCGACGGGGGCGGGACGGCCCAGGAACTCTTCAAGGATGCTGCGCTGAATACCGAACATCTCGGCCTCTTCCGCGGCGGTACCGTGGTCATACCCTAAACAGTGCAGGATCCCGTGCACAGTAAGCAGGCACAGTTCATCAAGGGTTGAGTGCCCGGCCTCGGCGCCTTGGCGTGCGGCCACCGGGGGGCAAAGCACAATATCGCCCAGCATCCCCGTAGCTGGTTCGGTGTCCGTGCCGGGGGTCAGCTCATCCATGGGGAAGCTCATGACGTCGGTAGGCCCGGGAAGGTCCATCCATTCAAGGTGTATCCGTTCCATCTCACGCTCATTCACAATAGCAATGGAGAGGTACGTACTCTGGCTGACCCGCATCCGGTTAAAGGTGTGCTCAACCAGCTGGGTCAGTACCGCAGTGTCAACAGCTGCGAAAGACTCCCGAACCAGCGCATCGGCTTCTGGCCCGGTACCGGTGTCTGGCTCCTCAATCTCAAATTCTAGCTCCGCCACCGGTTAAGCCTCCTTACCGGTTCCGGGAGTCTCGCGCCCGGCCCCAGCTGGGGCATCCCCGTTAATACCGGCACGATCCAGCAGCCTCTCAGCCGCCGCCTCAATCGTGGCGCGCTTGACCTTCCGGTTACGTTTGCGTTCCATCGCCTTCTGGTCTTCACCCCACCGGTCGTAAGCTGAGACAATATTCGACACTAAAGCGTGACGCACCACATCTGAGGATTCAAGGACACAGAATTGAATGTCCTCAACGCCCTCAAGAATATTACGCACCTGCTTTAAGCCGGAGGCCTGCCCGCCCGGCAGATCAACCTGGGTCACGTCCCCGGTAATGACCATCTTCGACCCAAACCCCAGGCGCGTGAGGAACATTTTCATCTGCTCCGCGGTGGTGTTCTGGGCTTCGTCCAGAATAATGAACGCATCATTGAGGGTACGCCCGCGCATATACGCCAGCGGGGCCACCTCAATTGTGCCCGCCTCCATGAGCTTAGGGATCGTCTCAGGCTCCAGCATATCGTGCAGCGCATCGTACAGGGGCCGTAAGTACGGGTCGATCTTATCGTTCAGGGTACCCGGCAGAAACCCCAGGCGCTCCCCCGCCTCCACAGCGGGGCGGGTCAGAATAATACGGTTCACCTCGCGGGACTGCAGCGCCTGCACCGCCTTAGCCATCGCTAAATATGTTTTACCCGTACCGGCTGGGCCAATACCAAAAATGACGGTGTTCGCATCGATCGCATCCACATACTTCTTCTGGTTTATGGTTTTGGGGCGGATCGTGGTTCCCCGCGTTGACAGGATGCTCGCCGATAGAGAACGGGCAGGATCTTTTAGCTCATCGGTGAGCATACCCATGAGGCGGTGAATGACTGCACCGTAATTTGCGTATCGTGGCTGGCTAATACCCGCAGCTCATTGAGCAGTTTAGCGGCGGTGTTCACCGACTCAGACGGGCCGGTAATCAGCAGGTCAAGCCCTTTAGGGTGCACGCTGATGCTCTCAAAATAGTCCTCAATCAGCGACAGGTAGGCATCCTGCGGCCCGAGCACCGCCACCATCTCTGCGGCGCTCTTAAAAGAGACTGTGCGGGCCGTTGAAAGCGGTCGGGAGGTAGTTGTCATATCAGCTCCTTGGCTAGTGTATAAACCTTAAGTATAGCCGTGCCTACCACCTGCCCAGGGCAATATTAACGGCGCATAACCCTGCGGATCCTGCGGTTGAGGAACGCAGCACCTCGGTACCCAAAAGGGCTAGGGATGCGCCCGCCTGCGTGAACATCTCAACTTCACGTTCGCTGATGCCCCCTTCGGGCCCGACCACCAGGTAAATCTCACCCAACCGTTCCCCGGCGCTTTGCCCCAATAGAGTGGTGAGGCGTTCACTCGCCTGCTCATGCAGTATAAAAACCGCCGCCCCCTGTGCCCTCACCTCGGCAATAAGCTCCGCAAGTTCGGGGGTCGAGTGCAAATCGTATACGGTGGGGATATGGGAACGGCGCGACTGTTTCGCCGCAGCCACAACGGTATTCCGCCATTTCGTGTGAGCCTTAGCGGCCCGTTCCCCTTTCCACCGCACAATTGAGCGGTCTGCACCCCACGGCACAACCCCTGTGACGCCCAGCTCGGTGGCTGTCTCAATGGCCTGCACATCGCGCCCATCTTTAGCGAGCGCCTGCACCACATACACCTCCAGGGGGTTCTTATCATGTTGAATCTCAATGATATGCACCCTGATACCGCTGGTGGTTGTTGCTTCAACGGTGCCTAACGCCCGCCGCCCCTGCCCGTCAGCGAGGTCGATGCGTTCACCGTTCTCAACACGTTTCACCTTCGCGTGGTGCCCTTCGGGGCCGGTAAGTTCGAAGTCCGTTCCCGGGGTGAGCGGGTCAAACTCCTGCGGTGCTATATAGAAAACGGGTGCGCTCATCGTGCCTTCCTGGGTTAAACAGGCGGGTGGCCGCCTTCGGCAGGGGCCACCCACATCTGTGCGTTATTTGAATTGCTCTTTGAGCTTGGAGAACAGCCCGTGTTTCTGTTTCACGTGGCTGCCTTCCTGCAGGTTCTCCCCCCGCAGTTCGGCGAATTGCCGCAGCATGGTGCGCTGCTCCTCATTCAGGTTGGTGGGGGTGGTGACCTGGATACGTACCCGCAGGTCACCGCGGCGGTCCTCATGCAGGCGGGCTGCACCCAGCCCGGGTAGGGTGACGGTGTCTCCGCTTTGGGACCCGGCGGGGATGTTGACCTGCTGCTGTCCGTCGAAAGTTTCCAGCGGGATGACGGTGCCAAGGGCGGCTGCCACCATGGGTACGTTCACGGTGGTGAGCAGGTCATCACCTTCACGGTCAGTACTTATCGGATTTGATCCTCAAATCAATGTAAAGGTCGCCGTTCGGTCCGCCGTTGAGGCCAGCCTCACCCTTGCCGCGCAGGCGGATGCGGGCGCCGTCGTTCACCCCGGCAGGCACGGTGAAGGTGACCGGTTCGTTGGCCCTGACCCGGCCTTTACCGCTGCATTCGGCGCAGGGGTGCTTTAATGACGGTGCCGTACCCGTGGCAGGTGGGGACATTCAACCTGCTGCATGACGGTTCCAGGATGGACTGCACCCGGCGCTGCATGTATCCCGCACCGTGGCAGGTGTCGCATGTTTCAGGGTGCGTGTCGGGGGCGGTGCCTTCACCCTGGCACGACTGACAGGTGACAGCGGTTTTAAGGTCAATAGTTTTTTCTACACCGAATACGGCATCGCGCAGGCTGATGGAGACGTTAATAAGAGAATCTTGGCCCTGGCGCACGCGGGAGGCAGGCCCGCTCTGCTGACCGCCGGTGAACATGTCAAAGAGGTCTTGGAAACCGAACCCGGCACCACCAAACCCGCCGAATCCGGCGCCCCCGAACCCTCCAGCGCGTCCTTGCTCGTCGCCAGTTGCATCGTAGATACGGCGTTTCTCGGTGTCTGAGAGCACCTCATAGGCGAGGGTTACTCGTTTAAATTCTTCGGCGGCATCAGCCGAGGGGTTCACATCGGGGTGTAGCTGGCGTGCCTTCTTACGGTACGCCTTTTTAATCTCTTCGGGGCTGGCGTCTTTGGAAACGCCCAGGGTTGCGTAGTGATCGCTCACGTGCTTGTTTATCCTTGTTATCTTTCAGAGGCCGATTACGCGGCGGTTGGTGTGTTGCACAGTGCCCGCGGTTGAACATTGTAGCGGATACATCCCATGCGCACTCAATGCGGAGGTTATGCGCAGCATGAGTCACTTACATCGGTGGTTCCCCTTAGCTGTGGGGCGCACCGGTTGCCGGTCATAGCGTGGGGCGCCGTAGGGCAGGCACTCATACCGTAGTTTATGCTACCAGCTACCGCCCAGTGCGCAGACAGCCTTTCGCCCACGGCGAGTTATCGGTTCCCTTAGAATGGGAGGGTTCACCACACGAGCATGGGAGGCACTATGAGCGAGCGTTACGGCTGGGGCGCGCAAGATATTACCAGTGATGCGATGAACCGTCGCCCACCGGCCCCGCGTCAGATCCCGCTGCAGCGCGGCCTGCTTCTTGAGGACACCCAGAGCGGTTGGGTGGGTGAGGTGGTACGTGCCGAACGTATCGGGAGTGAGCTGGTGTTCGGCCTTGAAGACGCGCACGGGCGTGTACGTAATTTCCCCCTCGGGCACGGTTACCTGCTGGAGGGCGAGCCTATTGAGGTCATCGCCCCGGCTGCCCGCAAAGCGCCCGCGAAGAAAATTTCGCGGTCCGGTTCTGTCGCAGTGCAGAACGCCCCCGCTCGGGTTGCCCGCGCCTCCCGCATCTGGGTTGAAGGAACGCATGACGCGGAGCTGGTTGAGAAAGTGTGGGGCCACGATTTGCGGGTGGAAGGCATTGTGGTGGAGCCGCTGCACGGCGTGGACGACTTAGCTGCCGCCATCCGGAGCTTTAGTCCCGCACCGGGGCGCCGTCTGGGCATTCTGGTGGACCACCTGGTTGAGGGCACCAAGGAGCAGCGGATTGTTGCTGAGGCGTTGGCTGTTCCAGGTGCGGCTGGGAACGTCAAAATTGTGGGGCACCCTTTTATTGATATTTGGCAGGCTGTGAAACCCGCAAAACTCGGGTTAAAAACGTGGCCCGCAGTGCCGCACGGGGAAGACTGGAAGAAAGGTACGCTCCGTCGGTTAGGTCAGCCGCACGCCACGCAAGAAGACGTGGCGAACGCCTGGAAGCGCATCCTATCTCGGGTGGATTCATACACGGATCTCGATCCGGCCCTGCTGGGTCCAGTGGAATCACTCATTGATTTTCTAACCGAGCCGGGGTCCTAGAAAGCAGCTTCAAGTTGCCGCAAATAGCCTCCCACAAGGGAAGAAAATCAAAAAATTTCTCAAAAACCCGCTGTCAATGTCTCGCAACGGTTATTTAGGGCTCCCAAACCCGGTACAATAAAGCTTGCTACCACCCACGATTCTGCGCGATGGTAGCCACTATACAAAACGCTCAAACAATACACAGGATACTCGTGACTCACAATACTCAGTCGGCAAGTTCTGAGCTTTCCGAAGCTAAAGAACGTACCATTGCTTCTTTTGCGCACTTCGGCGGCATCCTCGGGTTTCTTCCCTCCGCCGCGATCTATCTCAAGTACCGCGGGCGTGGCACAGGGTTCGCTGAGCAAGAGGCGCGTGAAGCGATGGACTTTACCTCGTTCCCAGTATCGTCATTCTTGTTTTTTTATGGTGGCCAGTCTGATCCCGAACATCGGGAATGTTGCTTTTTACCCGCTGCCGCGCTCGCCTGGATTTTTCATGGCGATTGGGGCAATGCTTGGCGGGTCGAAAGCGTCTAAAGGGTACGCGTACACGTACCGTTTCACCCCGCGCCTGCTGGAGAAATCGTACTTCGATAAGAACTAGAATCCCGATACTTTTACTATTGATGCCTTGCTACCCGGGCGGCTCTGCTCGAGGGTACGGTTATGCCATTGTGTGGCAGCATGTCAAAAGCATAGGTACAACATGCCAACAGGCACCGCATATTGGGTGTAGATGCAGCTGTGGGCCTCCGACACCGGAGACCCACAGCCGTATTCACTCAACTTCAGCAAGGAAGTTATGTTTTTGAAATCTTAAACATAACTCACCCCGCCGGGTACAGTTTATCTAACATTCAATCTGATGTCTAACAGATTCGATGAACTTCCATAAGGTTAAACCTTAAATATAATCATTAGGTGCTGTGATCAATCTCTGGGAGTAGTTCACGGGTCACAGCGTCTCCCAGAAGCCTGCCGCGTAGCGTAAGACGCACCCGTGCGTGAGGATCCGGTTCTGCGTTTGCGGTCAGAGCCTCTGGCTCAATCAGCCCCTGAGCTATCAGCCATCGCAGCGAAGCCCCGAGTTCTTGAGGGTCGTGCGCCGCCAGCAGCTCACGTACCGGCAGCCCCTCCCGCACCCGAATCATGAGCATAATCGTCTCAAACGCCCGGGTGGGGGTATCCAGAATCTCACGTGCAGCTGCCGGGGACTGCCCGGTCCGTACACGGTGCGCATAAGGAACAGGGTGTTTAAGGTTCCACCACCGGGTACCGTTAAGGTGCGAATGGGCCCCCGGGCCAATTCCCCACCAGTCCTGGTTACGCCAGTACGCCAAATTATGGTCGCTGCGGGTCTGCGGCGATGAGGAATAATTCGACACCTCATACCAGCTGTACCCGGCGTCGGTGAGATACTCCTCCGCGAGCAGGTACATATCGGCCATCAGGTCGTTATCTGGCATGGTGTAGTCGCCGCGCCGGATCTGTGCGGCAAGTTTGGTACCATCCTCGACAATGAGCGAGTACGCCGAGATGTGGTCGGGCCGGTACGAAATTGCGGCTTTCACGCTGCGCCGCCACTGTTCCAGTGTCTCACCGGGTGAACCATAGATCAGATCAACCGAGACCTGCAGGCCAGCTTCTTGTGCCCACGCACTAACTTTGGGAACATTCGCGGGGGTGTGGGTACGGTCAAGCACCTGCAGCACCTCAGGAACTACGGACTGCATGCCGAAGGAAACACGCGTGAATCCCCCTTCCTTGAGGGCGAACAGATCGTCACGGGTCACCGAATCCGGGTTAGCTTCGGTGGTGATTTCAGCGCCCGTTCTGATTCCAAAAACATCCGCTGCGGCCTGCAGAATACGCACCAGATCTCGCACGGGAAGTTTCGTGGGCGTGCCGCCGCCGAAGAACACCGTGTGCAGCGGGCGCCTTGCCACCCCGGATGCTTCAAGTGTTCGGGCGGCAAAGAGAATCTCGGCAATGGCATCATCGGCGTAAGTGCCCAGCCCTATCCCGTCACCGAAATCTTCGGTGGCGTACGTGTTGAAGTCGCAGTACCCGCACCGCACCGAACAGAACGGAATATGCACATAGAGGCTGAAATCACGGCTCTCACAGCCCCGGGCGGAGGATGCGGGTATACGCCCATCACGAGGCGCGGGCGCGCCAGAGGGCTGTGCGGGTGCCAAAGCGGGGTGCCTCACCAAGTATCGTATGAGTCTTTTTTGCGGGATAGGTGCAGTCGAGTCATACGGGTAGAGCTTTACCGCGCGGGAATTCTCACGCAGCAACAGCCCTACCCGTGTTTCCACACTGTATCGGCTACTTTTTTTCTTGTCTTTCTTCTTTCTCTTCACCCGAAGAAAGAGCGGCAATAAACGCCTCTTGCGGCACTTCAACACGGCCGACCATCTTCATGCGTTTCTTGCCTTCCTTCTGCTTTTCCAGCAGCTTGCGTTTACGCGAAATATCGCCGCCGTAGCACTTTGAAAGCACGTCTTTGCGCATCGCACGGATATTCTCACGGGCAATAATGCGGGAGCCAATGGCAGCCTGGATAGGCACCTCAAACTGCTGGCGGGGTATGAGTTCACGCAGCTTACCGGTCATCATCACACCGTATGAGTACGCCTTATCGCGGTGGGTGATGGCCGAGAACGCGTCCACTTTCTCGCCCTGAAGAAGGATATCGACCTTCACCAGGTCAGCCTCTTCCTCGCCGTCAAACTTCCAATCCAGCGATGCGTACCCGCGAGTACGGGACTTGAGCTGATCGAAGAAGTCAAAAACGATCTCGGCCAGCGGCAGGCGGTACCGCATCTCAACACGGTCTTCAGACAGGTAGTCCATGCCACCCATCTGCCCGCGGCGTGACTGGCACAGCTCCATAATTGCACCAATGTAATCGCTGGGGGCGATAATCGTACACGCCACCATCGGTTCACGAATGGTAGCGACCTTACCCTCGGGGAATTCGCTCGGGTTCGTCACACGCTTTGCATTACCCGCTTCGTCTACCACATCGTAAATCAACGTTAGGGCGGTCGAAATCAGGTCGAGATTGAACTCGCGTTCCAGGCGTTCCCGCACGATCTCAAGGTGCAGCAGCCCCAAGAACCCGCAGCGGAACCCGAACCCCAGTGCCGCAGAGGTTTCCGGCTCATAGATGAGCGCAGCATCGTTAAGTTTGAGCTTATCGAGAGCATCACGCAGCGCCGGGTAGTCTGAACCGTCGATGGGGAACAGCCCCGAGAACACCATCGGTTTAGGATCCTCATAGCCGCCCAGCGACTCCTCCGCCGGTTTATGGGCACTTGTGACGGTATCACCCACGCGGGACTGGCGCACGTCCTTCACACCCGTGATAAGGTACCCCACCTCCCCCACGCTCAGGCCCTTCGAGGGGATGGGCTCAGGGGAAATGACGCCGATCTCCAATAGGTCATGTTCAGCACCAGTAGACATCATCTTGATTTTCTGGCGCGGCTCCAGTCTGCCGTCTACCACACGCACATAGGTGACCACACCGCGGTATGAATCGTACACGGAGTCGAAAATCATGGCGCGGGCGGGCGCGTCCGCCGTACCCTCGGGAGCGGGAATACCCTCAACGATACGGTCCAGCAGGGCCTCAACGCCCTCACCGGTCTTACCGGAGACCCGCAAAACTTCATCGGGCTCACAACCAATAAGGTGCGCCAGTTCTTCGGCATACTTATCGGGCATCGCGGCGGGCAGATCAATTTTATTCAGGACAGGGATGATGGTGAGATCATTTTCCATCGCCAGGTACAGGTTAGCGAGGGTCTGCGCTCAATCACCCTGCGCCGCATCCACCAGAAGCAGCGCACCCTCGCACGCGGCAAGCGAGCGAGAGACCCTCATAGGTGAAGTCCACGTGGCCGGGCGTGTCAATCATATTCAGCGCATAGGAGGTGCCCTCCACCTCCCACGGCATGCGCACCGCCTGAGATTTAATGGTGATACCGCGCTCGCGCTCAATGTCCATGCGGTCAAGGTACTGCGCCTTCATATCGCGCGGGGCAACCACACCGGTTGCCTGGAGCATACGGTCAGCGAGAGTGGACTTGCCGTGATCAATATGCGCACACGCAGAAGTTGCGAATAATCGCGGGGTCGGTGGCCGCCGGGACGGGCGGGTTCTTCGACAGAGGAGCCACTCGCTTCAATCCTTTTCAAGGGTGTTCGCCACAGATAATAGGCATAGCCATCTAACATTTTCCCATGTTTAGAGCGGATGCGCGAACCAACGCCGGGTGGGAGGCGTCCCACCACCCACGCAGCAGTTCCGCGCAGCTGCCCGCTGGCCGGTGGCTGTGCTACTGCGGCTGCGAGCAGGTATTAACCAGCTCCCCAATCCCCTCAATACGGGTTACCAAAGTTTGCCCCGGCTTCAGCCACCGACGCGGGTGATACGACAGCCCCACACCCGCCGGAGTTCCGGTGAGAATCACATCGCCCGGCTCAAGCGTCATAAACGTTGACAGGTAAGAGAGCAGCTGCGCCGGGGTGAACACCATATCGGCGGTGGTGCCGCTCTGGCGGATTTCCCCGTCCACCTCACAGCTCATGGCCAGACCAGCCGCAGGATCCACCTCATCCGGGGTGACGATGACCGGGCCGAAAGGGGTCATCCTATCCCAGTTCTTCCCCTGAAACCACTGGCTGGTGCGGCCCTGCCAGTCCCGTACCGAGACGTCATTCGTGACCGTATACCCCAGAAGCCCCTCCAGCGCTTGCTCTTCACTCACACCGCTCATACTCTGACCCACCACCAGCCCAAGCTCAACTTCCCAGTCGATTTTGGTGCTCTGGGCGGGCATACGAATCTCATCACACGGTCCGATTAAAGCGTTAGCGTATTTAGCGAAAATCGCGGGATACTCAGGGAGCTCAAACCCCATCTCAGCGGCGTGGTCCCGATAGTTCAGCCCCGCGCAGATCACTTTACCGGGGCGGTCAATCGGTTGCACAAAATTCAGCGATTCCCACAGCTGCATCCCGTGCCCGAGCGTAGTCGCCCCATTTTCGCGCATAATAGCGAGCGCATTCTTGGGGTCCCTGAAATTCAGCCGGTAGCGCCCATAAAACTGCAGCAGCGGTCCGAGCTTGGCGGGGAACTCATACACGGTCTGCTCGTGCAGGCAGACGGCGCGGGTGCCTTTCTCATCTTTAATCTGTGCCCAGCGCATGGGTTCCTTCCGGGTTGGTGGTATGTTCAGCGTATGTATCGGAGTCTAGCAGGGTGAGCAGGTTCGTATCAGGTTCCAGTACGCTCTTATCGTTATTTTTAATGTTCCCGATACGGCTGCTAACCTGCTGCACACGCCATTGGGTTGCCTGAGGGTAGGCGGCGTGCTGAAGCTGTTCCAGAGCAGTGCGGGCATCGTGCAGGTCGCTCACGTCCATTGTAGGCAGGCGACTATCTTTTGGGGTTCCGGCTACACGCCCTGACCCCAACCATACGTCAAGGGTGCTCGGTTGTCCGTTGACGGCAGCAGGGTTGAGCGGCAGCGGCATTCGCTCATGAATGTGCCCAAGTTCCCGTAAAAGCGGTGAGCCGTCTTGCCCGGTGTAAGAGCGCGGTGAAGCCATCGTGAGGATTGTGAACGTCAAAAGCCACTGGCCGGTTTGCGACTCATACCCTCCACCGGTTAGTGCTTTTGCTGATACCGGGTTTATCTTATGCCAGGCGTACAGCCCCGCCAGGTACAGGTACTGACCGGGCGGGCCAATACGCTGCGGTATTTTGTGCTCCTTACCGGTGCCTCGGGCCGTGACGGTGCTGCCTTGTACGCCCCATTCGTAGTAGCCGCTGGTGGGTATTGCACAGTGTCCGGTGACGGCAGGACGGGCATAGCTTGCTTTCTCAAAAAAAGGGTTTCACTGCGGGCGTTGAAGGTAAGGGCGGGAGGTTTAGGGTCTTCGTCCCAGGGGTGCCAGTCGGGAATCAGGCCCTCACCGGGCACGGTATATTTCCCGGTAGGTTCCGTCTGTGTCTAGGGCGGATACCCCCAGCCGGTGCACGCCGGGGCGGTGCGGAGCATCCGGCAGCTGCCCCTGAGCGGTACGGGGTACACGGCGGTTCAGCAGGATTGGGACCTGCTGGGTGGGCGCAATATTCCACGAGGTAAAAGGCTCCGTGAGCGGCACCCCACCCAGGGAGGTGCCGTAGTGCGCTTCAAGCCCGTACCGGCCGCACATTAGCGGAACCCGTTCTGCGCGTATACGTCAAGGATGGCGTCTTCCAAGTCCTCCATGAGTAATGCCGGATTGGCTTCTTGTGCGGCGCCGATGGTTGCCGGATCAAGCGGTAGCCCCAGTGCCGCGTAGACACGCTCGGTGACAGCCCGCAGTGGAGCCGAGTCGGCGACCACGATGCCTGTGCTAAACCACCAGGCACCAGAGACAACGCGCTGGGCGGTGCCAACCAGTTTTATGCGTTCTCCGGCACGCTCGCCTCCTAACCGGGCGTGCACCGAAAATTCGCCAGGACAGTATTCTCCGGGTATCTCCCCCACAGCTGCGTCCACACCAACATCTTGTAACGCCCGGGCGAAAAGCTCGCCGAAAAGTTTGTAGCGTAGGTTGCTTCCGGTTTTCGCGTCGTCAGCTGGCTGAAAATGGTCGATGACCAGGCACCCCGGGTGGTAGGCTGCCGCATGTCCCCCAACTTTGCGGACAAGCACGTTAAAACCCATGTTTTTGCAGGCGGTAACGGCTTGGGCAAAGCCGGGGTTGAGTTCGTCACGGCGTCCAAAGGCAACGGTGGCTTCGGGCTGGTAGATGCGCAAAGTGGCGTTTCGGCGCCGGTGCGCAACCTCGCGCAGAATTGTGAGTGTTTCATCGTAACGGGCAATGATTCCACCGGCTGTTTCACCGGTTTCGCGTAGGATATCCACGGGTTCAAGTGTACCCGTATTCGCCGCAGGTAACGGTTCTGCTCAAAGAACCAGTGGGTTTATTGCGGTTTTAAGGTCAGTTAGAGGGCTCGTGGCGGATGAGTCTTTCCTACCGGGTAACCCTTTGTGGGTTTTGGTGACATAATGTCAGACACACTATTGGTTTAGCTACCCCTTTCTCCCTTGACCTGCCAGGGGTATGCTTATAGAGAACAGGAAAAACAGTATCGTAAATTCCCACATAAAACCACCTAAACACATGCATCGAACCGCGTAAACTATAGACCATACTGGTCCGAAGGAGAACGCCATGAGCCAGAAACCGGAGGATTCGCCCAAAGAATCCACGGCTGCACCAGATACAGCAACGGGAGCCTCCGCACCCCCGCCGCCTCACACAACGGGTGCGCCACAAGAACGCACCATTCTTGCACTAAAAGTTGCGGCCATCGTCATCGTCACCTTAGCTATTTGGTTTATTCCCGCCCCGCCCGGGGTAGACCCGCGCGGTATGCACATGGCAGCTATTTTTGTTGGCACCATCCTGGGGCTCATCCTCCAACCGCTGCCTACCCCATCCATAGCGCTCACTGGTTTATCCATAGCCATGATTACCGGCACGATGACAGCTAAAAAAGAGGCGCTCGCCGGGTTTGGCAACCCGCCATATGGATTATTGTTGCGGCATTTTTATCGCCGACGGGTTCCTTATCACCGGTTTAGGCAAACGCATCGCTCTTCTTTTTGTGTCTCTTCTGGGTAAGTCTTCTTTGGGGCTCTCCTACGGTATGGCTATTACCGACCTGGTGCTTGCCCCAGCCACCCCATCCAATACGGCCCGCGCAGGTGGGGTTATCTACCCCATCATTAAATCCCTTGCTGAGGTGAATGGCTCCACCAATGAGAGCACGGAATCGCGCCGAAAACTTGGTTCTTTCCTGCTCATGACAGAGGCCCAGGTTAACACCATCACCTCAGCAATGTTCCTTACCGCCATGGCTGGCAACCCGCTCGCCGTGAAATTCGCGCAAGATAAAGGCGTACACCTGGACTGGGGAACATGGGCATTGGCCGCTATCGTCCCCGGCCTAGCCGCCCTCATCGTGCTGCCGTGGGTAATGTCAAAAATCTACCCTCCCACCATTAAGAAAACTCCCGATGCTCCCGCACACGCCCGTGAAGAGCTTAAAAACATTGGGCCGATGACCCGACCCGAGTGGATTATGCTCGGCACCTTTATAGTGCTGCTTATCCTGTGGATCGGAGGCTCCAGCCTGGGAGTGGATGCTACGGCGGCCGCATTTTTGGGTATCGCTATTCTGCTCGTTACCAAGGTGCTGACTTGGAAAGATATGGCGGCTAACTCAAGCGCATGGTCCACGCTTATCTTCTTCGCCGTGCTGGTAGGCATGGCCGATCATCTCAAAACCCTTAAAGTGGTTGAATGGATCGGCGCATCCGTCGCCAGCAGTGTGGGTGGAATGGCGTGGCCTTTAGCGTTTGGTGTCCTGGCGCTCGTATACTTCTACATCCACTATTTCTTCGCATCCAATACCGCGCAGATTGTGGCGCTTTATGCGGTCTTCCTCGGTGCAGCTATCGCAGCAGGTACCCCGCCCATGTTTGCGGCACTATTCTTAGGTTTCGCCGGTAACCTGATTGGCGGTATCACCCACTACGCTTCCGGGCCAGCCGGGGTGTACTTCGGATCCGGTACATTAAGACCGGCGAATGGTTCAAGCTGGGCTTTATTGCCTCGGTCGTGAATATTATTATCTGGGGTCTCATCGGTACTGTCTGGATGTTCTCCCTCGGGTACGGGCAGTAACCACCAACAACCCCATCCTTTATGCAACTGTGGCGGGCACCTTCAAAGGTGCCCGCCACAGCAGTCTTTGAAGCCCAGACCCTACTTACCAGCAGCCGCTTTCTGAGCTTCTTCAGCCTCAGCGTAGTTCTCAAAAACATAGTCAATATACGCCGTGTCAACGGGCTTAGCACCCAGGGCATCAAGCCCCTGCGTCAAAGCCTGTTCGTATTCCCGCTCATAGCGTGCCTCGCACCGTTCAACCGCCTGTTCTTTCTCAATGGTTAGCCGTACCGCATTAATGCTGTACCCGTTACGGCTCAGATAGTCCACAAGCTGCTGCGCCACAAACCCCGGGGTAAACGTTGCTCCAGGATCAGGTTCATCCCTCATCCGCGAACGTGCTCAGAAGAATACTCCCCAGTTTCGCTGAATCTTCACGGGCGATCGTCGCAATATCCATGGGGAACAGCTTATTCCCCTGCTTCTCAAATTCACGTGCGGGCTCAGGTTTTAGAGCCTCATACCAGCCTTCGGCAAGGTACTGCCGCAAGAACGCCCGGTCAAGAAGCTCGGGGTCAATCACTATATAGTCTTCGTTCCACCCCTCAATGGTGTTCGCAATGTACTCGCTTTTACCCGACCCCGGGGCGCCCACCACCACATGCGCTTGCCGCTGCGCACCGGCGGTGGAGAACATCTTGCGGTAAATCGCCGTGACGTGCCCGAAAAGCTCTCGTTCCTGTTCCCACTCTTCAATCAGATCAGCAGGCAGCGGTAGACCTCGCGCGGCGAGCGCCTGCAGATCGGTGGGGTCAATGAGGTTCTTATAGAACGCCATCACCAGCTCGTCGTAGCTGCCGGGCATAAAGAACCGGAACTCGTGGTAGGGGTTCCACTGGGCGTGTACGTTGTACTCCCAGCGGGTCAGCTCGTCGGCCAGCTGCTCGTTGGTCAGGGCACCAATAGCGTAACGGGTGCAGATCTCTCGGGGCCAGCACCCGAAAAACCGGGTTTCACAGGTCGCACACCCGGCAGCGCCTGCATATTGGTGTTCAGTTCTTCTTCGCTAAACCCGGCGTTTCTCATTCGCTCTCCTGCGGAGACATACCCGACTCTATCTTGTTTTTGAGGACGCGGCGGGGAGTCCAGCTGTTGCAGATTTTGCCGGTACATGGCAATTTTTTTGGGGGTCGAGAGCCACCGTCGGCGCTCCTTTTCAGGGTCAAAAATATCGGCGAAGGTGCGTTTGCCGTGCCGGTGCCGCACCCGTTGTTAAAGCATAACCGAGGCTCCGAGTATTACCTACACGCCCGGTGTAGGTGGTCACGAAAATCACGCCTGGGGGTAGGCTGAAAGCAAGGCTATTGTCACACGCATCCGCGGGTTCTGCCGCGCTACGATGGTGTTCTTATCGGGTGCGTCTACCGCTGCAGAAGGGCTCCTCTCATGCATCAAGAGCAGAACATTACTCACACCCTTAATACGCAACCTATCCCCATGGTAAAACCTCATGCTGAGTTCCCGCCGGGATTTCTGTGGGGTGGGGCGACCGCCGCTAACCAGTGTGAAGGCGCCTGGGATAAAGACGGGAAAGGCCCCAGCATTCAGGATGTGCTTCCCCGCGGCGGGTTCAACCCGCGTACAGCAACTCCCACACCCGACAATCTAAAGCTTGAGGGTATTGACTTTTACCACCGCTATCCGGAAGACATTGCACTTCTTGCCGAGATGGGGTTTAAAGTATTCAGGTTCTCTATCGCCTGGTCACGGATTTTTCCGCACGGTGATGAAACGGAACCGAATGAGGCTGGTCTAGCGTTCTACGACGGTCTGCTCGATGAACTCGAAAAATACGGTATTGAGCCTTTAGTGACCATTAGCCACTACGAGACCCCTCTGCACCTTGCCGAGAAATATAACGGGTGGGTGAGCCGTAAGCTGATTAGCTTCTACGAGCGGTACTGCCGGGTGTTGTTTGAACGGTACGGGCACCGGGTAAAGTATTGGCTGACTTTCAACGAGATTAACTCAGTCCTTCATGTGCCGTTTATGTCAGGGGGTATTAACACCTCTAAGGAGCAGCTGACAGAGCAGCAGCTATACCAGGCGATTCACCATGAGCTAGTCGCTTCAGCACGGGCAACCCGGTTAGCACGCGAACTTGCCCCGGATGCGCGTATTGGGTGCATGATTCTGGCGATGCCTCACCTATCCGCTCACCCCGAGCCCCTGATGATGCGCTCGCAGCTCACACGCTGAGCAAGCCAACTATATGTTTGGTGATGCATGTGCGCGGCGCCTACCCCGGCTATTTTATGCGTCAACTGGCGGATAAGGGTGCAGCTGAGATCACGGAGCAGGACCGGCAGGATCTCGAAGAACACAGTTGATTTCGTATCATTCAGCTACTACATGTCTACTTTGCGCCAGCGGCAACCCGGCACGCGGGGAGCGTGAGGCAGGCAATGTGCTCGGCGGGGTCAGTAACCCGCACCTGTCGGCTTCGGAGTGGGGCTGGCAGATTGACCCGGTGGGGTTGCGCATCGTGCTGAACCAGTACTGGGACCGCTGGCAGAAACCGCTCTTTATCGTAGAGAACGGTCTAGGGGCCCGCGATGAGCTGGTGGAGGCCAACGGCGAGCTGACGGTGCTGGACGACTACCGTATTGAGTATTTGCGTGCACATCTGCTGCAGGTTCGGGAGGCTATTGCAGACGGTGTGCAGCTGCTCGGTTACACGACGTGGGGCTGTATCGACATGATTTCAGCCTCGACGGCACAGATGTCAAAACGCTACGGTTTTGTGTATGTGGACCGCAGCGACGACGGCTCAGGCACCTTGGCCCGGTACCGTAAGAAGTCCTTCGACTGGTACCGTCGTGTGATCGCCTCCAACGGGGCCGAGCTGTAGGGTATCCAACAATACAAACAATCCCGCATATTTACTCATTAGTCAGGTCTCTTATATTGCCTTCACATTGATTAAGTATGCGGGATTGTGCGCTTATGGGGCGGTTATGCCTCGACGGAGGCAACGATAATGAACGCACCGGCAATCACGGCACCGGGATGCAGGTTTTGCGCCGTCTCCGCAGGAAGAGCAATAGCCATCGGCACTACTGATTCTCCCAGAACATACCAGAATTCCCTGCCCGGTCAGCTCATTGGTGCGCAGCTGCGCACTTTGAACAACCGCCGCGAACATTGCTACCGAGCTTGCCTCATCCCCCGTGGCATCCCCGCTGTGCAGCGCCAGAAGCCACGGTGATTTCAGATGTTTCGCGTCTAGGGTAAGGCCATCATGCTCGGACTGGGCCTGCTGATACTCATCCTCCGAAGCATAGACCACAACCTCAGCGCCAAGAGCGGCGGGTCGTACCGTCACCTTATTCGGCTCGGTCAGGGTAAGGGCCGTGGGGTTATCCACATACGCGAGGAAGCGGCCTTCACGGTCTCCGCCCTCCAGAAGGTCAAAGTGCGCCAGGTTATGCGAGACACGGTACCCCTGCGCCGGGTAAGCATGTGGGCTCTCTAGGTTCGCATCAGTGTATTCCGTGCCGTCTTCCGCCCTGCCAAAAGCCACCTTCGCGCCGGACGGGTCGGTGTACACGCCCCAGGATGCACCAGCGGGGTCATCAATCACAGGAACATTTCGTCCCGCTAGGCGTTCACGGGTCTCAGCGACGCTCTCATCAATACCGATCGCGTGCAAATCTGGTTCTGTGCTCATCTGTTTTCCCCTTCTAGTAGCGGGTTTTCGTGAAAAGTTCCTTGGGCAGCCTCAGCCCATCCGCACCATATAACGCGTGCGCCTAATAAGTATTTCCGTCTCGTTTAGTCTACCGGCATATCGTGCAGGCTGGTTGAGACAAATTCCCACCAGGTGGGGGTTAGACCAGCCGCCGCTGCGGTGCGTTGTGACAGTATGTGCGATGGGCTTGTCCCGTAAAACGGCAGGTACCCTTCTGCGAGTACAATACGAGCCACCTCACGGATCATCCGTGAAGCCAACCCGTAGTGCCGAAATTCTGGAAGCACATCCACACCTATTTGACGCATGAGCGGTGAGTCATCACTTGCACCTACCAGAGCAATCGGATCGGTTGCCTCCGTCTCCACCCCGTATGCGGCTAGTACTGTTACGTCGGGGCGGCGGCAGCTGAATCCCAGGCGTTTGCGTACCGGGTATCCCCGCGAAAACGCTCGCACTGTTGCGGGGTTAAAAACTCAAACCGCACCGGCAGCTTGGTGCCCGCAGTATCTTCCGGGCTGGTTTCGATAGCTGCCGCTGAAGCATTGGGGGCGGTTACAATAGTGTGCTCCCCCGCGACCTGATCGTATAGTGCATGGCAAAGAGATGCGCTATCAACACGGCGCATCATGCCGATCCCCGGAACAGCACATTTCACTTCCTGCGCGGGAAGATTTTCAGGTACTACTGACTCCAGCAGCGCACGCGTGGGCGTGTAGTAGATGCTGGTTCCGCTCACCTGCTGGCTGTAGGGGGTCAGAAGCTCGTTAAGCTGGCGTAGCTGGGCGTAATCACCCAGCCAGTTTGGGTTATCTCCCGCCATATACTCGCGGGCTTTTTCAAGCACCCGCGGGTGCTTTGCGCACAATAGCCCCACCCCGGCATAGTTAGCGACTCGTAGTTCCCAAATATCGTCGTTGCGGCGGCGGGATGAGCCCATCTTATCCGCTGGCAGCTGCAGCTGCGCGAGTAGCCCTGTCCCCTGTCCGTGAGCCTTAGCGACTGAACCGTGCGGCAAACAAAAATCGGCTTCTAACTGGGCGGCGATCATATGCCGGGCACGGTCGCGTGTGGTGACGGCACCACGTGCATGTGCGGCGTTCACAAAACCTCCTGGATAAAACGGCCGGTGTGTGAGGAAGCGACCCCAGCCACAGACTCGGGGGTTCCTTCGGCAATTACGGTACCCCCGCCATCGCCGCCTTCCGGCCCCATATCAATAATCCAGTCAGCGCATTTAATCACATCAAGGTTATGTTCAATAGTGATAACAGTGTTGCCCTTATTGACAAGCGACTGCAGAACCGCCAGCAGCTTCCGGATATCCTCAAAATGCAGCCCGGTAGTCGGCTCATCCAACACATAGATAGAACGACCATTAGAACGTTTCTGCAGCTCGGCCGCCAGTTTCACACGCTGCGCTTCACCGCCCGACAACGTAGTGGCAGGCTGCCCCAACCGGATATACCCTAGACCAACATCCACCAGGGTATTTAAATGCCGGGCGATAGGGGTAAAAGCCGCAAAAAACTCGGCGGCTTCCTCTACCGGCATTTCAAGCACATCGGCGATAGTTTTACCCTTGTAGTGCACCTCAAGGGTCTCACGGTTGTAACGTTTGCCGTGGCAGGTCTCGCACGGTACGTACACATCCGGCAGGAAGTTCATCTCAATCTTGAGCGTGCCGTCGCCTGAACAAGTCTCGCACCTGCCGCCCTTGACATTAAACGAAAAACGCCCAGGGGTATACCCCCGTATTTTTGCCTCGTTTGTTTCGGCAAAAAGCTTACGAATATTATCAAATACGCCCGTGTAGGTTGCGGGGTTTGACCGCGGGGTGCGCCCAATCGGGGACTGATCCACATGAATCACTTTATCGAGGTGTTCAAGCCCCTCAATTTTCCTGTGGCGCCCCGGCACTTGTTTCGCGCCGTTGAGTTTATTGGCCAGTGAGGTGTACAGGATGTCGTTCACCAGAGTGGATTTCCCCGACCCAGACACTCCAGTGACGGCGGTAAAAACACCCAACGGGAAAACCACATCCACATTCTTGAGGTTATTTTCGCGCGCACCGAACACTTTCACACGTCGTTTCTTATCCACCGGCCGACGTGTTGCAGGTACCTCAATCTCACGGCGGCCCGCCATATAGTCACCCGTGATCGAGCGCTTATTCTTGAGGAGCTCATCGTATGTGCCTGAGTGCACCACCTGTCCCCCGTGCTCACCTGCGCCGGGGCCAACGTCCACTATCCAGTCTGCCTCACGCATGGTATCTTCATCGTGCTCCACCACAATCAGGGTATTGCCCATATCCCGAAGCTTCGTCAGGGTGTCAATCAGGCGCCGGTTATCCCGCTGGTGCAAACCGATGGAAGGCTCGTCCAATACGTAGAGCACACCAACCAGTCCGGGAACCGATCTCGGGTGGCTAAACGGATGCGTTGCGCTTCGCCGCCGGAGAGCGTGCCAGCGGCGCGTGAAAGGGTCAGGTAATCAAGGCCCACGTCCAGCAGGAATTGCAGACGCGCGTCGATCTCTTTAAGCACCTGCTCAGCGATTTTCATTTCACGTTCGCTAAGGGTCAGTCCGCGCATGAACTCTAGGGCTGTGCGCAGGGGCAGTTCGGTTACTTCCGCAATGGATTTCTGCCCAACTTTTACCCCTAGGATAGTGGGATTCAGACGCGCCCCGCGGCAGCTGGGGCACGCCACCTGACGCATGTACTGTTCGTAGCGGTCACGCGCGAAGTCTGACTCAGTCTCTGCATGTTTGCGTTTAATGTAGGCTTTGACCCCTTCAAATCCGCTGGTGTAGCGGCGTTCGCGCCCGAATCGGTTACGGTATGAGACTTCGACTTTAAAATCTTTTCCGCTCAGGATCGCTTTCTGCACTTTGGCGGATAGCTTATTCCATGGGGTGTTAAGGTCAAACCCAAGTTCTTCGCCCAGACCGGCGAGCAGACGTAACCAGTATTCGGTGGTTGCTTTGCCCTGTGACCAGGGCGCAATAGCGCCTTCGCCGAGGCTCAGCTCGGGGTTGGGGATCAGCAGCTCTTCGTCCACTTCGAGACGGGAGCCGATACCGTCGCACGCTTGGCAGGCACCAAACGGGGAGTTAAACGAGAAGGCGCGCGGCTCAATTGTGTCGATTTGCAGGGGGTGGTTATTGGGGCAAGCTAGGTTTTCGCTGAAACTGCGGGTACGCTCGGGGCTGTCTTCCGCATCATCTACAAAATCGATAAGTAAACGCCCGTCGGCAAGCCGTAGTGCGGTTTCCACCGAGTCAGTCAGGCGCTGGTTAATGCCGTCTTTAATGACGATGCGGTCAACGACCACCTCGATCGTGTGTTTGTACTGTTTAGCCAGTTTCGGGGGGTCGGAAAGCTGCACTGTTTGCCCGTCTACTCGGGCGCGTGAGTACCCTTGGGTTAGCAGGTCTTTGAAAAGATCGACGAACTCCCCTTTGCGTGCAGATACGACGGGGGCAAGCACCTGCACGCGGGTACGCTCAGGGTACCCCATGAGGGTATCAACGATCTGCTGCGGGGTTTGTTTAGTTATTTCTTCACCGCATTCTGGGCAGTGGGCATGCCCTACACGCGCCCACAGCAGACGCATATAGTCGTAGATTTCGGTGATGGTTCCTACAGTAGAACGCGGGTTTTTTGAGGTAGATTTCTGGTCGATAGACACAGCGGGTGAGAGCCCTTCGATGAAGTCTACATCCGGTTTGTCCACCTGCCCTAGGAACATGCGGGCATATGAAGAGAGCGATTCGACGTATCGGCGTTGTCCCTCTGCGAAGATCGTGTCGAAGGCCAGCGAGGATTTTCCGGACCCTGATAGCCCGGTAAAGACGACCATCGCATCGCGTGGAATGGTAAGGTCTACATTTTTAAGGTTGTTCTCGCGTGCTCCCTGCACACGAATACTGCTTAGATCGTTAGCGCGCGGTGCAGCAGGCACGCTGGTGCCGGGGCGAGGGGACATCGGCTATCCTTCCGTTACTATCGAAATAATATTCTATCAGCCTTTGTCCTGGTCACGGGGTATTTCGATACGGGCGGAAGAGCCCGTGAGAAACTCATACGTTCGTAGGTATATACAGTGATGCGTGGTTCTGCCCCAAGCTCAAGAGCCCTCAGTACCTTATACACACCTCCCCTACACTTAAAAGTATGAGTACTTATCCCGAATCCACACTGCTGTTTGAGAATCCTGAATTCACGGTCCGCGCATTGAGCGTTTCTGAAATGGACAATAGCGTCTACCTGCTGACGATGCGCCGCTCCGGTGAACAACTGCTCATAGACCCCGCAGATGACGCCGAAGCTCTCTATGCGTTTACCCTAGACGCGCTGCTGCATGACTGCCCTCATCTCGAGCTGACTGATGCACAGGATCATCGCGTGCGCGTCATAGAGTCTGAGGCCGATTTTGAGGCGGTGCGGCAACGTGCGATTGGCGTAACGAGCATTGTAGTAACCCACGGGCATTGGGACCATATTCGAGCGATTAACGGTCTTGAGAAGTTCACTGGAGCCATCACCTCAGCTGGCGCGGAGGACATTGAAGCGATTCACGAGCTGGAAGGCTTTAAGGTGGAAGAGTCGCTAATGGGTGGTGAGACATTCGATTTTTATGGCAGCGATACTGTGGTTCGGACTATCTCAGTTCCTGGGCACACCCCTGGGTCGATCGTGTATGTTCTTGAAAGCGTGTGGGAAGATGGTTCGCCCGCCACGCTCTTATTTACCGGGGACGCACTTTTTCCAGGTGGTGTTGGCAAGACGGATTCTCGGCAGCAGTTTGGCGAGCTTTTCGCAAACGTCCTGGAGAAACTTTTCGGCGCTTTTGATGACGACACGATTGTGCTTCCTGGTCATGGACGTTCCACAACTCTTGGCGAGGAACGCCCCATCTGGAGGAATGGGGCGAACGGGGCTGGTAGGAAGTCGGCAGATAATCTGTTACGCAGTGCGCGATTAGAGTCTAATGCCTAAGTTCTTCTCTATTGTGCATCATTGCGCTCCTACCGAACACAAAAAGAAACGACCACGCTACCTTAGCGTGGTCGTTTCTCGATGCGTAGAACACATCTATCACTCAGCTCAAACACAAGCAATCCAAAGATCTATTCAAAACCTACGATTACCTGATGACATAAGTGTATATGAATTTTGGGCGCTTTTTTTGGGGTGTTTTGCCCCGATTGGCAGGCCCATGACCCATAGACAGAGTTTGTAACCGTTTCGTTATATTCACCCTGTCCATAACAAGGTTTTTTAAGTACCAATTTGATTATTGGCAATTTTTTAGTGACCTAAATCATGTAAATTTTTTTGGCGTGTATTCGCCTTGTTCGACAGCCTATTGTGATTCCTTCAAGATTTGGAACCACCTCTTTCCACGTCACCATCCCCCGGAAACGCCCAGTATATCGCGGTTTTTGAACCAGCAGTATAAATTGTCAGTATTTTTATCAAGCTAAACACAACCTTTAAAAATTCCGATCCGACAACCTGAAAATCAGCAAATTTAAGGTGCCGCACGGTTACAATTGGTCTGTTTTTAGGGGTCTGCCAGAGCATCTGAATCTGCGCCCCAAATCCCCTAGTCAATACATGCCTCAGCCAATCAATACACATTCTCTATTGACACCTATTTATTCCTCCGAAAACAGCTATTTTTCCCGTGGGGAACATTTCAAAAAACCTCATCTGAAAACTACACGTATGTAGTTTTATAGACTGAGCCCCGCATCTGGGGTCATATTCTGACCCAGATGCGGGGCTCACCAGCACGTACGCTGCTGCTACTGCCTCTTAGGAGAGACCAACCATCGTACCGTTTTCATCGAATCCAATACGCTCAGCTGCGGGGCTCTTGCTCAACCCGGGCATAGTGCGCATCGTACCGCAAATTGCGTACACATAACCGGCACCAGCTGCCAAACGAACCTCACGCACCGGCAAAGTCCAGCCGGTGGGTGCACCCTTCAGAGAAGCATCTGAAGAGATAGACAGGTGGGTCTTGGCAATCACCACGGGCAGGTTACCGTAGCCCAAATCAGCGAAACGCTTTAAGCTGCTTAGCGGCGGCGGGAGCAATCGAAATACCGTCAGCACCGTACACCTTGGTAGCGACCTTCTCCAGCTTCGTTTCCAGCGAGTCCTCAAGGTCATAGGTGAACTTTAGCTCCGAAACATCATCACATGCCTCAGCAACCACATTCGCCAAATCGACAGTGCCCTTACCGCCTTCGGCAACGCCACGGTGAATAGCCACACGGGCACCTGCTTCTTCAGCGATACGGCGAATAGCCTCGTGCTCGGAGTCGAAGTCGGTGGGGAACGCGTTAATAGCGACCACAGGCTGCACACCAAAGTTACGCACAATCTCAATGTGCTTCTTCAGGTTCGCAGCCCCTGCCTCAACATCTGAGGGGCTTTCCTGCAGCATACCGTCGGGAAGAGGCTTACCGGGAACAATCTTGTACAGCCCGGAGTGCGACTTCAAGGCACGCACCGTTACAACCAGAACCGCTGCATCAGGCTTCAGCCCGGAGATACGGCATTTAACGTTAAAGAGACGCTCCGCGCCCATATCAGCGCCGAAGCCTGCCTCAGTAATCACGTAATCCGAATATTCGAGACCAACATAGTCCGCCACGATTGATGAGTTACCGGTGGCGATATTACCGAAGGGGCCCGCATGGATAAGCGCCGGAGTGCGCTCAAGAGTCTGCAGCAAGTTCGGGTTAATGGCATCAGCCAGAATGACTGCCAGGGCGCCGTCAGCCTTCAAATCGGCGGCGGTAACAGCCTCACCGTCATAGTTCAGACCCACAACGATCTTCGCCAGGCGCTCACGCAGATCCTTGAATGAGGTTGCCAGGGAGAGAATCACCATGATTTCGGAGGCGCTGGTAATATCGAACCCGGTCTGGCGGGGTACGCCGTCAATACGTTCGCCCAACCCGACTACAACGTTCCGCAGGGAGCGGTCATTAATGTCAATGACCCGGCGCCATTCGATAGCGCGCGGGTCAATGCGTAGGTCGTTCCCCTGGTGCAGGTGGTTGTCGATCATTGCGGCAAGCAAGTTGTGGGCTGCGGTAACAGCGTGGAAGTCGCCGGTCAGGTGCAGGTTCAGCTTCTCCATGGGCACGATCTGAGAGTAGCCACCGCCAGCTGCACCACCCTTAATACCGAAGGTGGGGCCCATGGCGGGCTGACGCAGGGTGAGCATCGCCTTGCGTCCGGTCTGTGCGAAGCCCTGGGCCAGTGATACGGAAGTAGCGGTTTTACCTTCACCGAGCGGGGTGGGGGTCACAGCGGTTACAACAATGTATTTGGAGCCGCGCTTACGTGCGGTCTCCGCGTTAGTGGTTTCGTCCAGAAGAACCTTCGCAACATACTTGCCGTAGGGTTCCAGACGATCCGCACTAATCCCGTTTTCGGCGGCGATTTCGGTGATCGGCTCAAGGGTAGCTGCCTGAGCAATTTCAAGGTCGGAAGGGAAAGGCTTGGTCATCATCGTCCTTTGCAGTTGTAGCCAACAGTTCCTTTCCCATTTTATGCTTTAGCTCACGGATTGTCACCCATCTTTGTCTATGTTCGCAGATTCTCATTGTCTTACTTCCAGGCCCAAGAGAGGGCACTTGCGAGCACGTTAGTGCTGTTAGTGTTCACCTGCCTATCTGTCCTAGGAAAGGACGGAACCGCTCGTACAGACCTCGAGTTGCTTTTTCGACACGTTTCTTTGTGCGCGCCCGAAGCACTGAGCAGTGCGTGCTGGTCAGGCATCGGTGATCGCCTCCGCCTGTTTCAGCAGCTGCCCATACTTGTACGGGTCAGTCTCGGAGAGCTTGTTTGCGCTAGCCGCCTGGATCAGCTCACGAACCTGCGCGGTGTGGCCTGCCTGCGACAAGCGCGCCAGCACCATGCGGACCTGCTCCAACGTCACCGGCACAACCTCCGGGGCCGGAGCCGGTACCGGGGCGGGCGTCTGGTGGGCCGCTTCGTACTCTTCCGCTGCAGCTTCCAGTGCTGGTTGGGCGAGCACCCGACATACCTAGGTGATCCTCGAACGATTCTCATGCGGCTTCTTCGATCGCCGAGGCCAGCATCGTGGCACCCTCCGCGATCCGGTTCAGCGCCTAGATGTAGCGGTTAGCTTCGGTGACGTTCACGTGGCATCACCACCGCTCCGGGTGACACCGACCGCATCGGTCAATGCCATGAGGTCATCGTCGGTTTCTGTGATGTCAATCTGCCGGACGCTAGCGCCAGGAACCACGAGAGTGACCTGGCGGCGGTTGCCCAGCAGAAACCGGATGAGGCGTTCCCGGATAGGCACCGTCTTCGTAGCCACGATGCCCGGATCTGCCGGAATGTCCTTGGAGATATGGAGCTTGAGCCTGTGCTGGATCATTTCCGTCACCTGCTTTCCTTAGGTTGGGGACCTGCCCCTGCGGCTGGTCCTTTCACTCCACTGCCGAGCCGGGCTCGACTGTTAAGCCGTGATTCCTCGACCGCATCGATTACTACCGTCTTCACCTCGCGGAATAGCTGCGAGCCCCGTGCCCGCGTTACGCCCAGATGCCGAGCCACGTCGGCTTGACTCAGGCCTTGCTGGATCATGAGATCGGTGACAAGCCGATGACGCTCACTTAGCTGGGCGATGGCTGCACGCATGCACGCATGGCCGCCAGATCAGCCGCATGACTGCGGGCCTCCTCTGCGGCAATCAGCGCATCTTCCGGTGTGAGCCCCGACGTGGTGGGGTCACGGTCGATCTCGAGCATCTGATCCAACGACCAAGGGTGGGTCGATGGCAGTCGGCACCCGCGACGCTCCCCGCAGCCAGCGCCACAAGTACACTCCTTCCTGCCCTTGCCTCGATCACCGCGATGGAACTGGTGGTTCATCGCTTCTTCAGCGCGCCATAGTTCATCGAGGATCTGTTGCGGATTGCGAGGTTTGATATCCTCGACTGGTTTTTGCGCCTGCTGGGCTTGTTCGTGGCGATCGGTCTCGATCATGAGCGCTAACTCGCCGGAATCGATATCGAATGTCTTGCTGGTTGATTCGTTACGGGCGTTGAGTGCCTCGTATCGCACAGTCACCTTCACGGTGCTGGTCTCCGTTCTTCGGCATAAAGCCGAGGTCTGGAGATCTGTCGGTGGGTGGGAATCTGTGGCGGTTAGGCGAAAACAAAACGAGCCACCTGACCGGCCCAGCTAAGGGGCGGTCAGGTGACCCGTCGAGCGTTTACCGAACAAGTCCCACTAGCGAAAAGTAGATGTGCCTACAACCAGGAATGTACAAGTCCTGGAGGGTGTCCCACGCGTGAGGTGGGTTCTCTTGAGGTGATTCGGCTGCGTTGGCCACCGCAGTACGTCCGAACTCATCCGTCTTGGTTGACGTCCAAGGTTTTCGAAGGTCAAAAGCAAGAACGGTGCGTTAGGGGCGGCGCACGACCCATTGGTGTACTACTCATGCAACTGAGGATGCTTGATTTTGAACGGCATATCCTGACTTGAAAAGTCGGGATTAAAACCCCTGGCCAGGAGGTTTTGTGTAGCATTTGGGTATGAAAAAAGCCCCTTGCGAGGCTTGATCCTGAATTGCGGAGTTTTCGAGTTTTAACTGGAGCGGGATTTGCTTCCGAGTAGTTCAAGACCATGGGCATCTAGGATGCCGTTGGCCTCATGAATTGATATGCCCGGGAACCGTTCAAGCATGAATAGATAGACGTTGTCGAGAGAGGTGTCTCGGCTCAGGTGGATTCCAGATTTTTCCATGAGTTTGATTGTTGCGTACGCATTGAGGCCCAAGCCGACAGCGATCGCCATCAGTGTCTCTCGCTTCATTGTGGTCAGTTTGTCGTGCTGAATCTTGTTGAACAGCGCGTCGTAGAGGCCGGTACGTTCGGTGAAGGTCTGCGGGTAGCGGATACCGCGATACTCAAGAAGGTCTGCAATGACCTGGCAGAGAGACGCGCGGCGATTGTTAATGATGTCGTCAAGCTTGCCAGCTTCTTCAAAAAGCGGCACTCATCGTCTTGGCGGCAGCCGCGTAGACTTTCTCATTCTCGTGATCGTCTGGCGTGGCCTGGTGGGCAGGGTCGATGTAAATGATGCGCTTGTCAACGCCGCACCGGTGTTCTAAGTGGAACAGGGAGTCGAGGTCTCTATTGAGACCTATATAGTCTTTGGTGATTACCGATCGGATGCGCAAGAAGGCTTTCTTGGGGCTCTTCTTCGCAGCTGGCTTGAGCCGGTAAGCGCCGTGGGCATCGACGCGCACATATCTGGTGGTGTTTCTGACGAAGTAGCCTTCAACAAATATGTAGTCGCCTGCTTGCACCCATTGGCGTAAGCGGGGATTTTGACTGAGCAGGACGGCAGCGTCAGTGTGAGTGATTGCTATGAAGTCCTCCGTACCTTCGCCCATGAATCCGTAAACCAAGTCATACTCGGGAAGCTTCGAGATACGGTTCTTTAGCCCCACTTCGAGGAGTCGGTACTTCACAGCAGAACGGGAGACCTGGTAGAGGCTAGCGAGTTGATCCAACAAGGCTCCACAACTCACCTCAGGTGAGGAGTCCATAGCCTCGGTGGCTGCCTTGGTGAACGTGGACTTGGGCATGAGTACCCGCGGCGCAAGACGGTGGGCCTGCCACTCGAGCCATTGCAGCTCAGTTTCCCTTCGCCTTGATTTTTCCGAAGGCTCGAAGAACGTAGTGGACACCCGAGATTTCATCGGTTCTATGGCTTCACCTGCGCTAGCGAGACGCGCATGATGGATTTCGAAGAATATGCGGTCCTTCTCCCAATGCAGGATCTCGTGCATGATAGCGTTACGTCGTGCTCCTTCACCCATCGACCACTCTGACTGAGGATCAACCACAATGGTGCCTGCAGGGTAAAACATCTGAGTGTACTGACCAGTAGTGGGTTCATAGGTGGTGACCTCACCGTCAACAAGTACACAGCAGGCAAACACATCTGAGCTCGCAGATAGGTAAGCCTTCTTTATCCGAAGGCCACTTTCTTTGATAAGTTCATCCACGGGGATAGCCGTGGGCGCTTCGAGGGCTTGTGGATAATGCTCGGTGAGGTACTTTTCGGCATAGTCATCTAACCGGTTCTTTCCCAGGATTAGAGCACCGGTTCGTGGGTTGATGTCAAATACATCAGAGTGACTACGCGTCGCTGTTGGCAACCGATGTTTCTCCTTCGTTGATGTAGTCCAACGGCATCTCTTTTAACGCCTTTTCAGCTTCTCGCCAAGTAGGGCAGTACTTTTCCACCCACTCATGAAATCGGTGGGTGTGGTTTGCTTCAACCAAGTGGACCAGTTCGTGGATGAGCACGTAATCGAGACATTCAGGTGGTTTCTTCACCAATTGGAGGTTCACCCAGATGCGGCGTTGGGGAATATTACAGGTTCCCCAACGTGTTTTCATGTTCTTAATCCGAAAATCGTCAGCCTCTATACCGGTAGTCTGCATGCAACGCCGAGTAGCAGATTGAAGCACTCGACGAAGCTCACCTCGGTACCATTCCGTCATGACGCGCTCACGTTGTTCGACCGTGTAACCCTGCGGAACTGTCATAACTAGCTTGCTAGCCCGTTTCGTAACCGATGCACGTGTTCCTGCGTAGACCACTTGCAGTCGGTACGGCTTGCCCCAGAGGTAGTGGGCTTCGCCTGAGACGTAGGTTCGTTCTGTTTGTCGCGGTTGTGATCGCATCCGTTCTTGACGCATATAAATGTCGGGGAGCTTTGATAAGAGGAAATTGGAAAGCTCTGCGTTCGTCACGTATGACGGCGCACTCACGGTAACCTGGCCATCTGGAGGCAGAATTCGCAGATACACGTTCTTCAGATTTTGTTTGCGAAGCACCGTCACGGGAACATTCCCGATTTGAAGCTCCTCTTTAGTCATCGAAGTACTCTTCCTGCCTAGTTGCCATTTCGTAGACCTGGTCGACAAGACCGTCGATCTGATCCGCTGGGCACCTATATTCCCTCAAAGTGACGGCGATGGCATGTTTAATGCGCTGTTGTTTTTGCCTGTTTGCCAACCAGCCATCCTCGAGAGATTCGATGATTCCGTAATGAAGGTCAAATGCAAGGTCGCCTGAGTTAGCTCCGCGAAGTGCGTCTTGTTCACAGACGAAGTCATACATTGCTCGACCCTGCTTGAGTATCCTGAATTTGTTCTGGGTAGTTCTCGGTTTCCTCCGGGTTATGAACGCGTCGAGCGAGTTCAGTAACTTGACGCAGATATTCGGCATACGACAGTGCGCCAAGACGGCGCTCGTCAATGATCTTCTTCAACAGCTCAGACATTCTGCCGTAATAAGCCTTGTTGATTGGCATTTTACGAATGATTTCGCTGGTCAAGTTCGCATCAATGATCTCTGCTTTGGCATTGCCGTCCCCCGTGACAGCATTCATGATCGAATCGACTGGAGTGGTAGAGGTGTTGTTGAGCAGCAGCTCTACTAACGGGGTGTCGTCCAGCTTGGAGATGAGAGTGCTGTCTTGCGCGGTGACGTATGTGTCCAAGATGAAGCGCATGTCCTCTTGGTAACTACGCAGATCGATCCAGTCTTGGGCGGCCAACATGACAGCATCTTTCAACTGGTTGTAGTTGTGCACATCTGCACGAATCTGCGCGACGTCTCGTGCCGTGTAAGCGAAGTCTTCAACGAGGCGGTCTGAACAATCCGCGAACGAACGTGTCAGTGCTGAGACCAAGCCGTAGAAGGTATTGCGCTTACGGGAGTCAGCGTCGGCTTCATCCTCGGCAGCAGGAGGTTCGCAGAAAAACTGAATATGTGCAGCATCGTCACGCGGATCAGGGACTTCAGAGAGGAGCTGTCGTAGCGAGTCTCGTGCACCTTCCATCTTGGCTTTCGCCTCAAGGGCCCGCTGTTTGATCAGCCCTTCCACGTCTTCGGGAGCAAAGCCATCAAAAGCTTCGCTCGTGTAGTCTACAAACGCAGACTGCACGGAACGGAACAAGTCCTTGTAGTCCACGATGTAGCCGTAGTCTTTGGACGGGTCATCGGGACGGTTCACGCGGCAGATCGCCTGGAACAGGTCGTGATCACGCATGGACTTGTCGATGTACAAGTAGGTAGCACTAGGTGCATCAAAACCAGTAAGCAGCTTGTCTACAACGATCAACAGCTTCATACGTGCAGGTTCGTCCATAAACAGGCGCTTTGCCTCGTCTTCAAAATCCTTGACCGACTTGCCATCGAGCATGCGCTCATAGATGCGCTTTTTGTATTCGTCCTCACTTTCCTGATCGGGATCAGTCGCAGCGGTTCGAACAGACGCGTCGGTCGGCTCATATGAGGTAACGACAGCGCAGCGCTTGAAGCTGCTCATCTGGAAAAGCTCCCAGTAACGGCACGCTTGGTAGATACTGCCTGCGACGAGCATGGCAGTGCCACGATCTTGTTTGAGGCGCGGCTTGGTCTGCATGTCGAAGATGACGTCGGAAACTATCTTCTGCAGGCGCTCCTTTTGACGAATAGAGCTTGTTCAGTGTTGACCACGACGCTTTCAGCTTGTCTTTTGCCGTCTCGGTCAGTCCAGCAGTGCGACTGTCGAACCACTGGTCAACCTTTGCTTCATTGGACAGCTCTTGATCAACGTCACGTGCCTCATAGCGTAGGTCGAGAACAACTCCGTCAGCAACACCTTCGTTGAACTTGTAGGTATGAATATAAGGACCGAAGATCTCCAAAGTGGTCTTTTTGTCTCGCTTCAACAGTGGCGTGCCCGTAAAACCGATAAGTGTCGCACCGGGCATGAGCTGCCGAACTGCCTCGTGTAGCTTCCCTGAATTGGTGCGGTGTGCCTCATCGATGAACGCGACGATGTGGCCCTTCGCCTGGTAGTCCGACGGTAGACTATCCAGCAGCTCTCGCCGATATGCCTCAATGTCCGAGTCCTTGCCAGCACTGTGGCCATACTTGTGGATCAGAGAGCACACGACCCTATCCTCTGACTTATTCAGGATCTCTCGCAGATCAGCGCCGCTGGTAGCGCGGCGAATCTTCTCTCCAATATCAAAGAACAAGTCCCGGATCTGCTTGTCCAGCTCATCGCGGTCAGTGATGATTACCACGCGAGAATCGTCGATGCGTTCGATGATCCACTTGGCCAGCCAGGCCATGATCAGCGATTTTCCCGAGCCTTGTGTGTTCCAAATGATGCCGCCTTCACCGCGCCCGATGAAGGGACGAGCTGCCAGATTTGCAAAGAACTGATTGGGCCGGGGGACCTTTTTGATTCCAGCATCGAAAATGATGAAATCGTGGATGATCTGAAGCAGGCGGTGCTTCTCGCACAACGAAATAACGCCATGTTGCAAGCGATTCTTGGTCTGGTCGTGTAGACGGCGTACCTCAATGGATGCTTCGTCAGAAGCCTTGGGGTCCTCACGCCACTGGAGATAGAACTTCTCGGGTGTTTCGATAGTTCCGTAGAAGAGACCCTGAGCCTCATTACCGGCGAACAAGAGCTGCTGAGTGGTGAAGAACCCAGAAATATACTCAGGTTTTTGATTCGTGATCAGCTGTCGAATGCCTTGAGAAGTCTCTACGCAAGACTTCTTCAACTCGAACATGCCAAGAGCAATCCCATTCACATACAGCACAATGTCAGGGCGCTTCGACTTCTTACCAGTCGTGTAACGAACCGTAACCTCTTCGGCAACGCCGAAATGGTTCAGCTCTGGATGCTCCCAATCAATATAGTGAAGCCGCTTATCCTTCTGCCCAGGCTCACGATAGGTGATTCCGTAGCGCAACAACGAGTAGATCTTCTTGTTCAGCTCGTAGAGCGAAGACACCCGATCCTCAGTCAGATCCTTCAATTCCTTGACAGCCTTAACCACGGCAAGCCTCGGATATCCACGGCTGTAGAGGTACTGCTCTAGATGTTCATCGTTGACTGGCTTATTTGACTGATCATGCAAGTTCCCAAGGTACTCGTAGTCCAAATCACGAATCAAGCAATCCTTGATCAGCCGCTTCTGTGTATGAAACTCGCTACTCACTACGACGCTCATGCCGCTTCCTCCTCCATCGGTAGGCGCACGCGCCCCGTCAACAAATCATCCATCGCACCTAGCTTCAAGCGCTGAACTTTGGCGCGTTCTTCTTTAAGGACGTGAAGGTCTGTTTCCAATGACGACATCACTTCAGCGATTGAATCCTGCTCGAATGTATCTTTTGGTGCGCGGAAGTGGAATTTCCCTAAGTCCTTTTGATATAGATGCTTAATCGTTGATCCAGCTGATAGACCAGCAATAAAATCATCGAATACGGTCGATCTTAAAACCCAGTACAAGAATCGCGTAGTCACAAGTCCCACCGACCTAAAAACATAGACCCCGCTGTTTAGTGTCGCTGGTCTTTCTAAGCTGGGAACTACAGCCACTTTTCCGATTGTTCCATCTTTTGTGACCAGAATATCTCCTTGATTCACCTGAATAGCTGGATCCATCAAGAATCGTTCTTTGCTAACAAACTTGCAGGAAGCGAGGTCTACCGTCCCGTCGCTAAAATCTGTTCCGCCAATTATGTAGCTGTAACCAGTGTCCAGATACTCATCTGTTCGAAGATTTTGCCATCCGATCCTGGCCTTAGGGATAATCGCTTGTCCAAAGACCATATCCACCCATTCGCCATTAAAACCACTCAAACGTTCTGTGCCACTGATTAGGTTTTCTATAGCGCCGTCACGGATTGCCTTCTTCTTCGCAATCAGCTCATCCAGGTTCGCCAGATGCTCATCAAACCCAGACAACACCTCAGCGATCGCCCGCTGCTCGGCCAGTTGCGGTAGCTCCAACGCTACTTCGCTGACGACCTCTTTGTTCAGGTTCTTTACGCCACTGCCTGCTGCAAGTGACTCATATTGACTGGTTACCGCTCTTGAGCTGAGAAGGTATACGAGAAATTCCGTGTCAGCGCTGAGCGTGAATTCTGAGAGTTTAAGCCACCCGTCATGGATACAACCATCAATGCCCACGACATAGGGACGTCCAAAGCTCATAGAATTGGATAGGATCAAGTCCCCTGCATGAACAGTAACTGACCTCGAAGCTCCTTCGGGAGTAATGCGCTCAGCAGTGTGCCGGATTCGGTTTCCACTTCTAGGAGCGTCGCCGATTTTGATCCAGTTAACACCGTTTACGTTTGAAGTAAGGTAATTTTCAATCGGCCGCGGAGAAGCACCCCGTGAAACTTCCACTACATCGGATACTAAGCATTTACGCCACCCTTTTGGGATTGTCACCATGTGTAGCCCATCCTTTCCAAGCTGCTCATCACGCTGGCTCGGGAGCGCTCCACGGCATCCTCGATCTCGGGCAGAGTCCGCTCGTAGCGTCGGGCGAGGTCTGAGATTCGTGTGGCGTGGGAAGTGACCTGCTGATCGAAGATGTTGGAGATCTCCGATTGCAGGTCAGGCATCCATTTACGGTCAAACAACAGGTGTTTGATCTCGTCCTCAGTGAGCTTGCCGTACCGGGCGAGCACCTTCTGGCCGAGCTCGTCACGGGATACCTTGGCCTGCTTCCTCAAAGCCTTGACTTGCTCCTGTCTGTCTCGATAACCAGCGAGAGCGTCATACTCGTCTTGGTAGGCTTCCGGCACCGGTGCGGATCTCGCCAGTTCCTGACGTGCCTTCGTGAGCTTCGTCTTAATCGGCTTGCCGGTCTTGCCGTACAGATCCAGTGCGGCAATATCCGGGTGTTGCTCGAGCAGCCAGTCGACGCGAATCATGTTCTTCTGCGTGAACGTGTCAATCAGCTCGTCCAGGACGTCAAGTTGCGGCGACTGCTTCATGTCGTCGAGAGCCTTGAGCCTGGCGTTGAGTTCCTTCTCCACGACCTTGCCAGTGGAGCTGAGGACTTCGGCGAACGCGTTATCTTCTTCGGGCTGCTCCTCCAAGAGGCTCTCCAAGTCAGCCTCAATGCCGAGCAGTGTACGGTCAAGCTCGGCGAGCTGTGCCTGTTCCTGCGGGAAGTATTCAGCCTCGATGATGGTAGCGGGGATCAGCAGCCCCTCGAACCCTTTGACCTGCCCGGTATCAATTGTCTGCCCGTCTTCGGTCTTCTTCTGTTTGTAGTGGTACTCCACTTCACGGCCAGCTAAGAAACCGGAAGCCTTGATGATGTACACATCATCTTGGAGGCGTGCATTCCAGTAGTTCATGACAACGTCGAACACGTCGTACGGATCAAGAACCTTCGCATCGGCGTAATGGTCTAGGAGTTCTTCACCAACCTCGCGGATCATCAGGCGAGGATGGGTATCACGGTTCACCCCGAGCAGGGCAGGCTTGGCACACGCTTCAGCCCAGGAAGCCAGCATATCGCTGACCTCGACGGTCTCTTGCGCGATGAGCATTTCGTCCGCCATGATTCGTGTTGCCAGTTCGTCCGGAGTGAGCAGCAGCGTGAACCGGCCTGAATCTTGTTGAGCGAACACGCGCTGTTTCAGGTTTGGTGCCACCTGCCAGAGAGCGGCCAGCGAGTCGAGGTCTCCAGCTGGGATGCCTCCTTGCAGATGCGCGGCAATGTCCTGTGGTAGCTCGGTGCTCGGGCGTTGAATATAGCGCGGAACGTTGAGATTACCGTCGTTGTCTTCGAGAATCTCCTCGTAGTTGACCATGCGAGAGTAACCGTCGATCTCACGGCGCAGGTTATAGGTCTGGACGATCCGTTCGATATCTTGCTCGCGCAGGCGATTCTTGTTGCCGTCCTTCTTGAAGCCCTGGCTGGCATCGATCATGAAGATACCCTCATGATCGTCAGCGTTCTCTTTATCGACCACGATGATGCACGCCGGAATCCCCGTGCCGTAAAACAGGTTCGCTGGCAGACTAACAATTCCGGTGATGTACTTTCGTGCCAGGACTTGCTTGCGGATCGTCTCTTCAGCGTTACCTCGGAACAAGATGCCGTGCGGCATGATGATCGCCGCTTGGCCATCCTCAGTAAGTGATTTGAGTACGTGCAAGAACCATGCCCAGTCACCGTTCTTTTCCGGAGGAACACCGTACCCATCAAATCGGTGGTAGACGTCATTTGCGGGAGTAATACCGTCGGACCAGGATTTGTCGGAGAACGGTGGGTTCATCACGATAAAGTCGAACTTGCGCAACTGACCGTACTCATCGATGTATTGCGGCGACGTTAACGTCGAATGCGTTTTAATCTCACCGGTGCCCTTCTGATGGAGAACCAAGTTCATCTTCGCTAAACCCGCCGTCGCATTGTCTTTCTCTTGGCCGTAAATCGACACCATTGCATTGCCTTGGCGGTTCACTGGAGCCCTCGTCCGCTGCCCGGATCAACAGGGAGCCGCTGCCAGCTGCTGGATCGTACAGCGTCCACGGGCGGCCCTGCCGTGGCTCGATGCGGGAAATGCCCACAAGCCTTGCCATGATCCGTGACACCTCGGAAGGCGTGTAGAACTGGCCTTTACTCTTGCCCGATTCCTGGGCAAACTTCATCATGAAGTACTCATAGGCGTCGCCGATGATGTCATCGCCACTCGCGCGGTTGGTTTTGAAATCAATCGCCGGGTTTTCAAAGACCGCGATCAGGCCAGTGACCTTATCCACGAGCTCCTTGCCTCGCCCAAGTTCGTCCTCGTTGTTGAACGAAACCTCTGGCAGAGAGCCTTGGAGCTGGTTCTCTTCCATGAAAGCGGACAGGGATCTTGTCGACGCGCTCACCGATATCCTTCTTGCTCTTCGCGGCAATCAGGTCATCAAACGATGCGCCTTCTTTCACGATGAAATCGCCGTAGCGTTGGCCCTTGTAGCGGTCGGACACGTACTTGAAGAACAGCAGGGTCAGCACGTAGTCCTTGTAGCGGGCAGGCTCAACACCTCCACGAAGCTTGTTAGCCGCCTCCCATAACAGGGAGTAAAGTTCTGTCTTTTTCACTGCCATCAAAGACCCCTCGGTAGAAAATTTCTAGTACTCGGTGATGTCGATCCCGGTCTCCATCAGCCGTTCGTATCTTTCGATCGAGATGAGTGCCGCCATCGGTCTGCCGTTCTTGAGTGCGAAAGCTGCTTCGTCTTCCTCGGATAGCTTTGTAATGATCTTCGACGACTGACCACGCAGGAAGTCCGACATGTTATAGAAGTCCATGGTTGTCTTCTCCGCCTTGTCGCCCATATCGACCCCTCTCAGCACAGTTCCACAGTCAGAAGCTAATACACAATGCAACCCATAAAGTAATTACTAAAGATGGTACCACCGAAGCCGCCCCCTCCACTCGAACTCGCCAACGAGAGAGACGAACCACACCCTCTCCTTGGCTGGAGGCGCGACTCTACAGCGTGGAACAGCCCTATGGGGGCATCCAGATACTGCTGACCAGGAGCTGCAACTCGCTCCAGAAACAACAAACCCCTGGTAAACAGGGGTTAAGCAGCGAGGGCAGGTCTTATCAAATCCGAGGTCTTTGGCTCATAGACACGCCCCACCGACTTTTTACCATCGGTTGCTATACGAGCCAGAAGTTCTGACACTTCCTGCGGAGTGTAGTACTCCCCGCCGCTTTTGCCCGCATTTGCGGCGTACATACCCATAAGGTACTCATAGGCATCACCGAAAGTATCGTTAGTGCTCTGCTGGTAGCTTGTTTCCAGCTTCATCTCGGCAACAGCACTCATGAGTTTATAGAGTGTTTTATTCCGGTCTTGAACACTCGACCCTAGCTTCTTACTGTTCACATCAAAATCGTCAAACAGTCCCGCAAAATTTCTTTCACTCTGCGTATTTTTAGTAGAGGTTTCAACCGCCTGGAAAACCTTCTCAAAAGTCTCATTCAGGTTCTCATCGGTACGAGCCTGCGCGTACACATTTTCAAAAAGCTGGCTAGGAAACAGGAAGAATCCGCGTTCTTCAATGATGTCATGTACTAAATCTTGGTCAATGTCTGAATTATGCAACTTCGCATAATCGAAATCTAGATCGCCAGCGTCATGCTCATACTTGTTGTTATATTCACTCAGGTTCTCAGAGATAAACCGGTAGAACATCATGCCCAGTACATACTGTTTAAAATCCCAGCCATCCACCGAACCACGTAGGTCATTAGCAATACGCCATATAATACGATGCAGCTCTGCATGTTCGTTTGCCGATACTGCTGCGGCACCACTGTGGACTATCTTAGTGGCAGAACCAGTTTTTTCAGTCCCTCCCCCAGACAATTTTTCCGCGTCTGAGGAAACGTCCTTCATCTGCTCAGTCATAGCAGAAGGGTCCTTTTTCTATTGTTTGGGAAAAATTCTATATGTGGTTAAGGATTTGCATCATCATTCCTACACCAACTCTTCAAGTATACGGGTGTCCTCTCCGTAAATCACCTACCACCGTCACATAATATCAAGGGTGCCACCAGCGCATGGTCACACGACACTGATGACACCCTTACAGATATATTCCAAAGGAGTATATCTTTAGAAACTTTGCCGTTTAGAAGGTCAGCAGCACCTTGGTCGCGGTACGCTGATCCATTGCCTCATAGCCCTTGGGAGCTTCGTCGATAGGCAGTTCCAGATCGAAGACCTTACCGGGCTCAATCTCACCCTTATAAATCAGGTCAATCAGGGTCGGCAGGTATTTACGAACCGGTGCGGGACCACCTTCAAGATGAACCTGTTTACCAAAGAGCACGTCGGTACCGATAGAGCTGTCGTGGGGCACGCCTACGAAACCAATGTAACCGCCGTGACGTACGCATCCGAGGGCTTGGTCAAAGGCCTGCTGAGTACCCACAGCCTCTACAACACCGTGCGCTCCCACCCCGTCAGTAAGCTCTAGAACCTTGGCGATGCCTTCCTCACCGCGTTCTTCCACCACGTGGGTTGCACCGAACTGCTTAGCCAGCTCTTGGCGCTTGGGGTTGCGAGACATCATGATGATCTTCTCAGCGCCCAGCTGCTTAGCACCAATAACTGCGCCCAGACCAACGGCACCATCGCCAACTACAACAATAGCCTTACCCGGGCCGGCTTTGGCGGCGTCAGCTGCATACCAGCCAGTCCCCAGCACATCGGATGCCGCCATCAGATGAGGAATCTGCTCTGCGGTAGGGTATGCGGGAGTCTTAACCAAAGTGCCGTCCGCGAAAGGAATACGGGCGTATTCCGCCTGGGTACCGTTCGAGCGCATACCGATAAAACCATCGCCTGCAGCAATGGCCTTCAGACACCGTGACGGGTAACCATCCTGACAGGTTGCGCACTCACCGCATGAGATGCAGAAAGAACCAACGACAAAGTCACCAGGCTTGACGGTCTTAACATCGTCGCCAACTTCAATAACCTCACCGATATATTCATGCCCCATCTGCTGGTGGTCTACAGGCTGCGCACCACGGTAGGGCCACAGGTCAGAACCGCAGATGCAGGATGCGGCAAGCTTAATAATGGCATCCGTGGACTCTAGGAGGGTGGGCATGGGGCGGTCTTCTACGATGACTTTACCGGGTTCTTCCATAATGACTGAACGCATTAGTGTACTACTCACTCTCGGCTAGTTTTAGCGGTTTATTATTGATTGCTGTACAAGACTACGTCCTTCGAGCTGCTCTAGGGCAAGCTTTAAACCTTCAAACCCGATATAAAAACACATTCTAAATGCGAACCATACCTGTATCACGCAAAGGCACGGGATGCTGCAGGCCCTTATATTCAGCAGGTCCGTGAAATAATGAAGGAATGAGCTACACGGTCAAAGAGGTTTCTGAACGAGTAAATCTAAGCCCCCACACGGTACGCTATTACACCGACCAGGGCCTCATTCCCACCTTGCAGAGGGACGAGAAAGGAAACCGTGTTTTTACCGATGAATGCATTGGTTGGTTCGAAACTATCCATTGCCTACGTAAATGCGGTATGAGCATTGCAGATGTGAAGACGTATGTAGATTTAGGGCGTCAAGGAAGTAAGACAGCTCCCGAACGGTTGCGCATTGTGGAGCAGTATGCGCGTATTGCCCAGCAGCAGCTTATTGAAGCACAGCAACGGGTTGATTTTGTGCACCGGAAAATTATGTTCTATCAGGAACTGATCGAAAGTAACGATGAGTCCCGCATCTGTCCCCAATAGCCTGTGCAGCATTAGCTTCCGCAAAGATATCGGGGCTCACCATTGTGAAGGAGAGCCCCGATATTTCTCTACTGTGCATCAAACAACCACGCTATACGGAGCATATGGGTATCGCCCCTAACTGTTCACCGTACGTACTGGGCACAGGTATATCGATAAACTAGTGGGGTGTATTACCACCTCCCCCACCGTTGTTTACAGCCAAGACGTGAAGAGGCTGAACCCGCAGTGTGTTGGCGTTTGCCGTGGTCTTAACTTTCACATGCTCCTGACGCATAACTGCGATGCATGCAGTATGCCTGGTAGGGTTACTGCCAATGAGGGCAACTTTTAGCACACCATTTTCTTCAATAGTTTTAGCGTGCAGGCTCGTGCAAGAGTTAACTTTGAGCATCGAAAGTAATTTCGTGGTCACCGGTTATATGATAGCCACTCCATTTAACGATATGCCCGTTATACAACCGCGTGGAGTCATCGTCGCTATCGCCTGTATGCGGCAGAGGGACAACGGGGATAGGGGTAAAGGATTGTATCGCCGGTGAAGAAGTGGCGGTGGAAGCATCGGTACTTGCAGAAGCACTAGGCTGCGCCGTTACCGCTGCTGTGTCCCCTGAAGTTGCGGAGGCGGCGGGAGCGGTCAATGCAGCGGACCCTAATGCTAAAGTCAGGGCACCGATCCCGATTCGACTAGCGTAGCGGATGGAGGAAGTACGAGATTGTGGCATGGGCATCAGCTCCTTCAGGATGGAAAATTTTCAGTTTTAGATTATTATTTCCCTAACCTTAAAGTGAAGAGTTAAATACTGGGAATGTGCCGCATGTTCCCTGAGAACGTTTAACGCTCATAAGAACCTGCCATATTGCTGCTTCCAAAGCACTATTATTTTTTCGTTTTATCCGCAGACATCAAGAAGACCGTGGCACCCCGCCTCTCAACGATTGGATGCCACGGCCTGCGCATAAAAGGCAGAGAGGAGCCAGCCCTACGACTTACTCCCCTACCTTAATGAACCTTGCAGCTCAGGCCCTTACGCAGGAGTAATCTTCTTATTAAGATGCACTTGCGACTTGGGCAGCTGCTGCACCTTGAGCGTAGATGCCTTAGCCTTAGTCTTGACCTTTACATCCTTGTAGAGCGCTTCCTCAGTACACCCATCAGGAGCACCAAGGATAGTCCCTTCCACCAGTGCGACCTTCAACGTACCGTTCTTTTCTACGACCTCCGCGCGGACGTCGTAGCAGCTAGGGGTTCCGGTAATAACAGTGAACGTAATTTCATGTTCACCAGTCACCCGATACTCGATCCAGTTAGCAATACGCTCATCCTGCATAAACTTAAAATTCTCGTCATGCTTAGCTTCGCCACTCACAACCGGTGAGTTATTTGAAGTTGACGAGGTCGCATCCTGCGAAGGCACCTGGGACGACGGACTGTCCGAAGGAGTCGCTGCCGATGCCCCGGGAACTGCAAGAGCAGACGAACCCAGCGCAAGCACTACCGCACTCACACCAAGAAGAGCAGTGCGGCGGGCAGATGAGGGGCGGGTCTTCAACATGAGTATCAGCTCCTTCAGGGTATAAAACTCTTCCTCTAAGACTAATATTTTCTCAACCTTAAAGTGAAGGGATAAAGATTAGAAATGTTCAGTAAGTTGCTGAGCCTCCCGTCCCCTCCCCTGCTGCTGCGATATTATTTTCATCCACAGCTATTAAAGGAAGACCGTGGCGTCCCACCAGTCAAAGATGGAATCACCACGGTCTGCTGTTTAGAGACAGCGAGAAAACCGACTCTACAGTTGAGGGCAGTTTCCTCATAATCCCCTAAGCACCTTGGATAGCTCCTTTATTGAGGCGCACCATGGATTCAGGCAGCTGCTGCACCTTAAGCGTGGAAGCCTTAGCCTTCGTCTTTACCTTAACCTTCGCAATGCGCGCCTCTGCGGTGCAGGCATCGGGTGCGCCAGGAATGGTGCCCTCTACTAGAGCAACGTTCATCACGCCATCCTTCTCAACAACCTCCGCACGGACGTCGTAGCACCTAGGGGTACCCGTGAGGGTGGTAAAAGTGATCTCGTGTTCGCCGGTCACCTTGTAATCAGTCCAGTCGATGATGTTCTCGTACTCCAAGAACTTAAAATTCTCGTCATGCTTAGCTTCGGCGCCCTCATTCGGAGAGCCATTATCTTTCGAAGGTACCGAAGACGAAGCAGATGAAGAGGCATCCGCTGAAGCAGAAGCACTTGCCGAGGACGATGAACTTGCCGAAGAGTCTACTGCCGATGCTCCAGGAACTGCAAGAGCAGACGAACCCAGCGCAAGTACTACCGTACTCACACCAAGAAGGGCAGCACGGCGGGCAGATGAGGGACGGGTCCTTAACATGAGCATCAACTCCTTCGCTCGAAATAACTTGCACTTTAACAGTACATATTCCTAAACCTTAATTTGAAGGTTTAAATCCTGTGAGTATGGTAAAAGCGAGCAGGGAAATGCCCCGCTCGCTTTTACACGTGCATAGTTATTTAAATAACGCTGCGGCTTTAGAAGTCCCAGTCTTCGTCTTCGGTATTCACAGCTTTGCCGATCACGTAGGATGAACCGGAGCCTGAGAAGAAGTCATGATTCTCATCGGCATTGGGCGACAACGCCGAAAGGATAGCAGGGGAAACATTCGTTACCGAGGCCGGGAACATGGCCTCATACCCCAGGTTCATCAGAGCCTTATTGGCGTTGTAGTGCAGGAACTTCTTCACATCCTCGCTCCAGCCTACCCCGTCATAGAGCGAGTGGGTATAAGCCACCTCGTTCTCATACAGCTCGTACAGCAGGTTGAAGGTGTATTCCTTCAGCTCTGCCTGACGCTCCGGGGTTTCCTTTGCCAGTCCACGCTGGAACTTGTACCCGATGTAGTAACCATGAACAGCCTCATCACGAATAATCAGACGGATCAGGTCAGCGGTGTTAGTCAGCTTGGCATGCGCCGACCAGTACATGGGAAGGTAGAACCCAGAGTAGAACAGGAAAGACTCCAAAAGTGTGGAAGCGACCTTCTTCTTAAGCGGGTCATCGCCGATATAGTAGGCGAGGATAATCTTTGCCTTCTTCTGCAGGTATTCGTTCTCAGAGGCCCAGCGGAATGCCTCATCAATTTCCTTAGTGGAGCACAGGGTCGAGAAAATGGAGGAGTACGACTTTGCGTGCACTGACTCCATGAAAGCAATATTGGTGTATACGGCCTCTTCGTGCGCAGTAACGGCATCGGGAAGCAGAGAGACAGCACCCACAGTACCCTGAATGGTGTCCAGCAACGTCAGACCGGTAAAGACCCGCATGGTCAGCTCTTTCTCTTCCGCGGTCAGAGTCTTCCACGTGGGTACGTCGTTGCTCAACGGCACCTTCTCAGGTAACCAGAAATTACCGGTGAGGCGGTCCCAGACCTCAAGGTCTTTCTCGTCCTCTAAACGGTTCCAGTTAATAGCCTCAATTGGGTGGTCAACGAGGTGTACCTTTTCGCTCATATTTGTTTCTCCTATAGCGGATCAATGCCTTAGGGGCGTCTCATGTTTTTCTATTCTGACACAGTTCCTGCGCTCACTAGTTTCTCGCTCCCAGCTACTACCGTTATGAGCGCGCCAACTGGTTCCGTAAGCTTAAGATAGCTACTGACTGAGGTAGTAGATCTGTGTGGCTGGGTCCCGTCGCAGCATCCCAAAATCTACCCCGTAGCGACGCACCAAAGCCGGATCTTCGGTGTACCGTCGTATGCGGTCATTCAGTTCAGACTCTGCAAGCCGCTCGGATTCTGCAATACTTTCGGTGATAATCCACCGCAGAAGGGCATCCTTATCCTCCGCACGGGATGGCCACCTCTGCACCCGTCCTTTAACAAGGAACCGCTGCACCCCCACAGTTTCTTGGCCCCGTTCGTGTTTACCCGCCAGTAAGTATTCGGTGAATACATCCGTCAGGATAAGGGAGCCCGCAGGGTCTTCCGTGACAAGCCCAACCGTTTTTAGACGGTCGATCAGTTTACGCTCACGCCGATTCGGCGACTCGGGTGCTTGCCCCAGAACAATCTGGGCATACATGCGCTGACAGTCAGAGTTAGCGAGTGCGGCGATTATTGGAGTGAGGTTCTGTTGCACCCTGGGTTGTTATCCTTACGTGTCTGGTGGGCTTCGGGGTGTAAGAAGATTCTGTCTTCTCACACCCCGAAACACGATGCGGGTGAGTTTCGCTGCATTACAGCATGCAGGATACGCAGCCCTCAACTTCGGTACCTTCAAGAGCCATCTGCCGCAGGCGGATATAGTAGATGGTCTTGATTCCCTTGCGCCAAGCATAAATCTGAGCGCGGTTAATGTCGCGGGTTGTTGCGGTGTCACGGAAGAACAAGGTTAGCGACAGACCCTGATCCACATGCTGAGTGGCCACAGCGTAGGTGTCGATAATCTTCTCGAACCCGATCTCGTACGCGTCCTTATAGTAGTCAAGATTCTCGTTCGTCATGAAGGGTGCCGGGTAGTAGACACGCCCCAGCTTACCTTCCTTACGAATCTCAATCTTGGAGGCGATCGGATGGATTGAGGAGGTCGAACCGTTAATGTACGAGATAGACCCGGTGGGCGGAACAGCCTGCAGGTTCTGGTTGTACATACCGTACTGAGCTACATCGGCTGCCAGCTGAATCCAGTCCTCGCGGGTGGGGATATGGTGCTTGGCAAACAGTTCACGAACACGTTCCGTTTGCGGCTCCCATTCTTTCTCAATGTACTTGGCGAAGAACTCACCGCTGGCATACTTTGAGTTCTCGAACCCTTCAAATGTCACGCCACGTTCTTTAGCAATTTCCATGGAGGCGCGGATTGCATGATAGGCCACCGTGTAAAAGTAGATATTGGTGAAATCCAGTGCCTCTTCGGAACCGTAATGCACATGTTCACGCGCCAAGTAGCCGTGCAGGTTCATCTGCCCCAGCCCGACCGCGTGGCTCATGTCGTTACCGCGTTCAATGGAGGGGACGGAACGGATATCCGACTGATCTGAGACGGAGGTGAGCGAACGGATTGCCGTTTCAACAGTTTTTCCGAGGTTATCGCCGTCCATAGTCATAGCAATATTGAGCGAACCGAGGTTGCATGAGATATCCTTCCCCGTTTCCGCATACCCGAGGTCGTCGTGGTATTTTGAGGGCTTTGACACCTGAAGAATCTCGGAGCAGAGGTTACTCATAATAACCTTGCCGTCAATCGGGTTAGCCCGGTTCACGGTGTCCTCAAACATAATGTATGGGTAGCCGGATTCGAACTGCACCTCAGCGATGGTCTGGAAGAACTCGCGCGCATTAATCTTGGTTTTACGGATCCGCGAGTCATCCACCATTTCCTGGTATTTTTCGCTCACATTAATATCCGAGAAAGGAACCCCGTAGATGCGTTCCACATCGTACGGTGAGAACAGGTACATATCTTTGTTCTCTTTGGCGAGTTTGAAGGTAATATCGGGGATCACCACACCCAGTGAGAGGGTTTTAATGCGGATCTTCTCATCAGCATTTTCGCGTTTGGTGTCAAGGAACGAGTAAATGTCGGGGTGGTGTGCGTGCAAGTACACGGCCCCCGCCCCCTGCCGCGCGCCCAGCTGGTTCGCGTAGGAGAAAGCATCCTCAAGAAGCTTCATAACGGGGATGACACCGGAGGACTGGTTCTCAATTTCTTAATGGGTGCACCGGATTCACGTAGGTTCGTCAGAGCGAACGCCACCCCGCCACCGCGTTTTGAGAGCTGCAACGCCGAGTTAATGGAACGTCCGATAGATTCCATATTGTCTTCGATGCGAAGCAGGAAGCAGGAGACCAGCTCACCGCGCTGTTTCTTTCCAGCATTGAGGAACGTGGGCGTGGCAGGCTGGAAACGCCCCGAGATAATCTCGTCCACGATTTCCTCTGCCAGTGTCTCGTTGCCTTCCGCCAGCAGCAGCGCAACCATGCATACACGGTCCTCAAAACGCTCTAGGTAGCGCTGCCCATCGAAGGTTTTCAGAGCGTAGGAAGTGTAGAACTTGAAGGCTCCCAAGAAAGTGGGGAACCGGAACTTCACGGCGTAGGCACGTTTGAACAGATTCTTGACGAAGTCGAAGCTGTACTTCTCGAAGAGCTCCGGCTCGTAGTACTGGTTCTCGATCAGGTACTCGATCTTCTCTTCAAGGTCGTGGAAGAATACGGTGTTGTTGTTGACGTGCTGCAGGAAGTACTGGCGTGCCGCCTGACGGTCTGCGTCAAACTGGATCTTGCCGTTTTCGTCGTACAGGTTCAGCAGAGCGTTCAGCTCGTGGTAGCTCATCCCCTGAAATTTTTCGGGGGTGGTCTTACCAGCGTGAGAAGCGCCGAGAGTTTCTAGCGCTGAGGGAAGTTTTGCTTCCAAAATTCTTCCAATCCTTCGTTCACTTTGTCTACGTCTGAGGGGGTTCCCATGAGCTCGAATTTGAAGAGCACCGGCACATCGCACTTTGCGGATACGATATCTGCTGCGATGCCAAAGAGAGGCCCGAAGTTGGTATTGCCTGCTCCGATAACACCCACCATATTGCGGCGGTTTTCTTCAACGTTCAGGAATTTCACCACCTGCGGAGGCACGTTCCCCGCACCTTCCGGTTTACCGTAGGTGGGTACGCACAGCACATACGGTTCCTGGACGACGAGCGTGTCTTCACCGGTCCGTAACGGCAGGCGCTGGGTACGGGCATGAAGTTTTTCAACAAACTTGTGGGTGTTTCCAGAGATGGAAGAGAAGTAAACCACCAGTGGGGCCTCATCCCCTACCGGTGTGGTCGCTCGACCCTCGACGGCATCGCGGGCACCCAAGATGTACTCTCGGATCTCTGCGTTCTCGTCGGTGGGTTTCTGAGCGAGAGGGGTTGTCACTTTCTTCTCCTTGGATTGTGCCGCCGCAGGGGGTGGCTGCTTATTACGCGGAAACCGCGATATCGGCTAGAGCGTTGATCCTATCGGGCTGAAAGCCAGACCAGTGGTCTTCACCGGCAATCACAACGGGAGCCTGCATGTACCCGAGGGACTTAACTTTTGCTAATGCTCGGTCGTCTTCGGTGATATCTACCTTGTGGTAGTTGATGCCTTTGGCGTCGAGGGCCCGGTAGGTCATGTTGCACTGAACGCACTGGGGCTTGGTGTACACGGTCACTACCATTGAAATTCTCCTTGTCGGCCCCGCAAGCGGCGGGAGCATTATTGCTGAATGAGTTGTGTGGTTACTTGTGCCCCGAAAGGCGGGGTGGGCGCCCCGTATCGCTCTCGTATTGAGGGAGCGTTGACGCCGATTCAGATTATCACCCGAACCGAGTATTAATACTACATGTAGTGTTAGAAATTTTTTTAACCCCAAGATGATGTGGTGCATCAATTTTTTTCATGTTCGAAAAACCCACAGGAGCGCACGTTCTTCGCAGTGCCCCCACAGCTTATCCACACCCCGGCCAATAAGCCTTCCCGCGCCGTTGCACGGATACTTTCAGGTTATCCACATGGTGGGGTTTACTGTCAGTCTGGGAATCCCCATACCGTTTTCGCCTCTAATCTGCCGTGCGTCGTGATTTTACCGGGGTATGTGAGATTTACATCAGTTGTAATGCTTGATTTTTCTAGCACTCCCGCACTTCCGCGATTTTACGGGGAATAACGGGCGATATTCTCCGAGTCGAATGCTCGTTTTGAGGTCCGTACCAGTGGTTTAACTACACATATAAAGATTTCATAAAATTTTTGCTGTCCTCCGGTGCTGACATAGCACCCCGTACAGTTGGTTAAGCAACTTAAAAACAACTTAAACCCAAATATGCCATTTTTCGCGCCAAAAAAACATGTAGTTCCATAACTTTTGAGACCTTTAGAGGCTCATTATTGGTACTGTTTCCTGCCGTTACAAGAGGTCTCTACAAGAGTGATTTCCCGCCAGGGTGGGTACCAGGCCGCCCCTATACGCCGTACGCTTTAGAGCAGGCCGCGTTGGCGCAGTTTGCGGCTGAGCGTATCACCGTCATTTGCTTCCATCCACAGCGGCGACTGGGTCATCTGTTGCGCCCGCTTATCACCCCATACTCGCCCTGAGGCCAGCACCGTCTCCCCCACCGTTAGGTTACGAATCATAATAGCCGCAACATTCTGGGGGTACCGCACTGCAAACCCGTTGTATATATCCGGGTCGCGCTGGCCGTCATCACCGATGAGGATCCACTGCATCTCGGGGAACTCGTGCGCCAACCTTCGTAAGGACTGTACCTTATGTTGGGTGCCAGAACGGAACCAGCGATCTGGCGTAGGCCCCCAGTCAGTGAGCAAGAACGTGCCGCGCGGATACCCGTTACGGGTCAGAAAACGACGCAGCGTTGGGGTGATATTCCAGGCACCAGTAGACAGATACATAAAAGGGGCCTGAGGGTGCGCAGCCCGAATCCGGTCCATAAGCACAGCCATGCCGGGGGTAGGAATACGTGCGTGTTCATCAATCACGAACGAGTTCCATGCCGCTACAAGCGGACGCGGAAGCATAGTAACCATGACTGTATCATCAACGTCAGCAATTACGCCGATCTTCTGCTCAGCAGGCACAATGTAGACACTGGTGACAGCAGCACGGGAACCAGGAACATACATAATAACTTCATGAAGCCCCGCTGGCAGGTCAATATCAAGCTAACGTCAAGGACACCGCCTCTATCGGTGCGAACCTCATAAGTTCTTCCCGCGATAATAATGGTTACGGGAGCATCAGACATGGCAATGGATGTGAATGCACGCCACCCGCGCATGGGGTTGTCCGTATCTTGAGTACCCTCAACCACATAGAGCAGTTTCTCAAACGCCTCAGTTTTATACAGGGCACGTGCCAGTATACGCACCCACCCGTTCTTGGCGCCGGTGGCTACCCGCCCGTACCCCTCTGACGGGACAATAATGGGCTCTTGGCCTTGGGCGATAGCGCGGCGTTCACGCCACCGATGCAGGGTGTCGCCCACCCGGTAACCAATGTTGACTGCCTCATCGGCGGCCTCGGTTACCATGGTGCGTAATTCGTGGGTACCCAGATTTTCCATACGTATTAGTGTTCCATATAGACACCCCATTTTTCTTATTTGGGGAAGATTATATGGTCGCGTCACTATAATATTGGGCGCTAGGATGTCTCCAAATGGGCAGAACACAGCCGCGCTCGTATCCTGCACAAGCGGTTGCGCAGGATACGAGCGGCAGCTGTTCAGTATCTATAGTGTGTGCGGTTTTTGTGTGTGCGCAGGCTTTAAAGAATCGGTGGTGTACACACAACGCTGTGGGCTACGCGTTAGTTACCTGAGGAGCCCTAATGCGAATGCTTTGACTCGCCCGAGGCACCAGCAGGTAGCTGATAGGGTCCTGAGCTGAGCTTCACCTGGCAGTAGGCCGAGCCTTTCCCTTCGGCCTGTTCCGAGTGGTGCACCGGGTGGTCTTCGCCTGTTACCTTAATAGCGCATTTAACAGTGTCTTGAGGATCATCGGTGTAGACGGCCACCGAGATAGTTTTACCGGCTAGCTCGTGGCTATTAGAGGCGCCTACACGGTAGTACCCGGTTTTCTCGGTGAGTTTCTGCTCAGCAGAGTTCACCTCAATACCATCCTGGAAAAAGCGAACCTTACCCGCTTTGGCGTGGAAACCATTATGTTCGTTACCACTAAGCACCTCAGCTGAGACAGTAATGTCCCCACGGTTTCCGTAATCTTGGGCGGGGGTGAAGGTAAGGCCGGGAGCAACTTCTGCGGAACACCCGGCTAATAGCACGGCCGTAGCCGCGAGCAATACGATTTTCTTAGCCATGCCCCCATAGTATCAGCCAAATCACTATCAACCGGTTGGTGACACACAAGCACAAAACCGCCTGGATGAGGGCACACACGGGGGAGCTTTCTCACCCCGTTGAGAATCTTAGCTGAGGGAGTATACGGGCTATGCTTAGAAGTATGACCATTCACAACTCGTTATTCTCACGCCGCACGTTTGTAGTGGGCTCTATTATCCCGCTCATAGCGGGATGCTCCTCCAAGAATACCGTAGAGAATGCCGCCGAAACGAGGTTTATCGCAGCCCCCACAGGCACGCCCCATAGCGACGATGCTTCACCAACTGCTGCCGTGGACTCCCCCGAACCTGCAGAGCCGCCGGTGTCAAAAAACCCAATCGCTAAACCCCACCCATGGAAAGATATCCAGTACCGTCTAGCTGGTGAAGGGCACTATGTGGCGTGGACAGTGGATGACGGCGCTAACCCCGAAACTGTGCGGGCTTACGCCGAGTTCGCGGCGAAAACAGGCACCCGCCTCACCTTTTTCATTAATGCCTCCTACACTTCTTTTGAGCAGAACCTTGATGTCCTTTTGCCGCTGGTGAAATCAGGACAAATTCAGATCGCAAACCACACCTATAACCACCCTAACCTGCTGAATCTTGATGATAAACAGGTGAAAGAAGAGTTCGTGCGCAATGAGGAAGAAATCATGCGGCTTTTTGGGGTGTCCTCAAAACCGTATTTTCGTCCACCCTACGGGTACTATGACGACCGGGTGCTGAAAATAGCCGCAAAAGCGGGGTTTTCACGGCCGGTACTGTGGGAAGGTACCACAGGTGATGAGGGGCAAACCACCCAACGCGTGGTGCTCAAACGTACTAAGAAGTATATGAAGCCGCAACGAATTATGTTGGGGCATCTTAACTACACCACTATTATTTCCCTGCTGGAACGTATTAAAGAGCTTCTTGACGAACGTGGACTGGTAACAGTTACCTTACGCGACTACTACGGCGAAGCCTCGGAAGAAGAACTAAAAATTGTCCGCGACGCTGAAGCCGAAGAAAAGAAGAAAGAAGAAGAGAAAAAGAAGCAGAAGGAGAAAGAGAAAAATAAGAACGGTGAGCCTCAGCAAAGCTGCGGCGGCCAAACCGGCTGCTGCCGCGAGCGTTTTAAAACCATAAGGCGCTGACGACTCACAGCAGCGGCAGTGCGGGGAAGATTCTCCCGCCCCGCACTGCATGGGCTCAAGGGTTCATCATGGCATCATTGTGCGGATGTCTTCTCCTCCTGAATCCCACAAAGTACCCAAGTGTTGGTTTATCCTCTGGTGTTTATCCCCCGTAATAGTCGCGGAGAGTAACAGTGACTAACCCGCGTTCATCCAATAACGCTTTAATTTTGTCAAGTACCGCAATAACACCCGTATAGTTCAGATGCCCAATAAGAATAGTTTGCGGGTTCGCATATGTACTGGCATATTTATAGATCTCTTCAGATGTAATAGGGGAAGAGTCAGCCAGTGAACCGTACCATAGGGTGGGCCGGTCAAACCCGGCACGCGCAGCGGCATCCAATACCCGCCGATCGTAGTACCCGTAGGGTGGGCGGAAGTAGGGCTTTGAAGACATTCCAAAGAGGCGTTCAATCTCCCGGTCGTTCTTCTCAAGCTCCTCAATGATTCCCGCATCGTCAAGATCGGTGAGAGCCGCATGTGACCATGTGTGGTTCCCGATTTGGATCTGCCCCGATGTCACTAGGGGTGCCAACACGTCAAGGTTCTGCTCGAACGAATCATAAGAGCCGTTAATGAAAAAGGTGAGGCGGGTGCCTGTTTTCGCCGCAAAATCTGCATAGGCGCGCACCACTTCGGGGCTTTTACCATCGTCAACGGTCCAAGCGATGTATTTACCGTCACCGGGCAGCCCAACTTGCGGACCGTCCCAGGGGTACGGGGTGGGAACAGGGTTCGCAGAGACAGAGGCAGTAGGGCTGCCGGAGGAGGTTTTCCCATTCACGGGCACAGGTGGAGTTTGTCCCTGGGAATTAGCGGCATTATCTACAGTGTTCTGCGCGCCGAAACTGCACCCTGCCAAAAGTGGTACAAGAGTGCCGAGCACGAATGCCCTGCGGGGCACACCAGGCTGCGCAGATTCAGTAATAGTGCGGGGTGAGGAGGTATTGCACATAGGGAGTTTAGTCTTTCGAGGCATCGCCATGCACCGAAGGCCTGCGCACCAGTGCAACAGAGAAGGGTGATGGCGGGGTGTTTAAGCTGAATGAGTTGAGTGAGAGGCAGAAGGCAGGAAGAAAACTATTTCCTCTTATTACCTTTTCCTTTGTAGGGTTCGCAGGCCACGCCGTCTCCATCACGGTCCAGGTGAGCAGCGTATCCAGGCTGGCCTTTATGGATAGGTGCCGCGCCAGCTGCACGGGCTTCGTCACAGTTCTTGTAGTACACTCCGGTATTTGCGGGAGTCTCAACCACAACAGGTTTCTGTTGCACAGGTTCCTGCTGTATCGAAGTTTGCCGAGCAGGTGCTGGAGCTTCTGTTGCTGGCTGAGTTTCTTCGGCAGGCACCGGTTTCTGCTCGGGCTCAGGCGCCGGGACTTCGGGGGTGGGCTCGGCCACAGGTGTTACCGCCTCCGGGGTTTTAACAGGTTCAGGTGTGGGCGAGGCGGTGGGGCTAGGAGTTTCCGAAGGTGAAGGACTCGGCGACTCTGTAGGTCGAGGGGCTGGCAGATGTACTGCGTGCCGATGACGAAGCAGATACTGAAGATGGCGTTTGTTCTTTGCGAATATTGCCTGCGTTGCTGGAACACCCAGCAAGAAATACGGTACCGAGAAGCGCTACCGCAATAACTTGATTTTTCATATGGAATTATCCTCATTGACTGAGCGAGTGAGTAAGTGCTGAGCTGTCATTGCTCACCCCTAAGTCTATACGAAACCACCAGGTGCGGGAGAACCTCTCTGCCCCTAGCTCTAGTGCATATTTATTCTTTACTGGGGGCAGGATTTTAAGGTTTCTGAATGCTTTAGAATAGATGCAGAGCCATCGACGGTTCATGCACTTATCACTCAAAGTCTCAAATAACTTAAGGATTCCTATGTCCAATAAAACTGTGCCTCTTACCGAGGCGTATTCTGCCTACACACAGCCTTTAGAACCGCAGATTCTTGAAGAAATTCCGAAGAAAAAGTGGGCTGCCATTACCGCCTTAGTGCTCTCACTGATCGCTTTCTTCACGGGCATTCTGGTGATTGGTTTTGTACCCGCAATTTTCGCGATCGTATTTGCCGGTATCGCCCTTGGACAGGTAAAAAAGGGTGAAGCCGAAGGCGCTGGCATGGCGATCGGCGCCATTATCTTTGCGTCCCTAGCGATTATCGCCAGTGTTGGAATAGTGATCTTAGCGCTTATTTCCAACTACTACACCGAGCAGCAGGTGATAGATGGATGCACCTCCGGCAAGGGCACCTACACCGTGGAGAACGGGCAGAAAGTCTGCCATTATATGGGCTATGCTATGGACATGTAGTTCTCATATTTATGCATAAAGGCTCGGTAAAAACTGTCATACCGAGCCTTTATTGTATTTAATATCTCACTTGCGTTTCGTGTTATGGGAGCGCCGAGATACACGTTGTTTATTCGCTGCCCTGTAAGGTGATAAGCCAATCATCAACCTTACACAAGCCCTATCTCATCAACGCTCTCCAACACCGCAACCTGCATTTTGCGAAGTGCTTCAACATCTGGAAGCGTGTCGTCCTGGTCAATTAGATAGACGGTGTACCCGTCAATTGTGAGTCTACGCATAATTTCCAGAAGCATATGCTGGGCAACCTCGTCCACGGAATAGACTCGCGTAACATCCAAAGCTATTTTCGTCCCCGTGTATTCGGTGTCCACAATTTCGCGGATAACACGCTCAGCACCTGCGAACCGGATCCTGCCTTGAAGCTGAATAACCTGAACCGTCTCGGCACCAACTCCTACGCGGTAGTTAGCGCGTATTGCCGAACGGGCAACGGTGGGAATATTCATCACATGCATACCCATGTCTGAAGAAAACCGCTCAAATAGCGACACGCCGCGGACACTATTGCCATGTATATCAAGGCGCGGTGAGAATGTTGCCACCCCCAGCTGCCCCGGCACAGCACCAATGATTCCTCCGCCCACACCGCTTTGGCGGGAATACCCACCTGCGTTGCCCAGTCGCCAGCGGCATTGTACATGCCGCAGGTGAACATTACGCTCAACACCTGACGCACTACCGTTTTAGGTACCACCTGCTCACCGGTGAGAGGCTGCTCCCCATAATTCGCCAGAGTAGCTGCCATCATCGCCAGGTCTTTTACAGTTACTTCAAGTGAACACTGACGCGTGTACCCTTCCACCACCTTGGCGGGGTTCTCGGTGAGGATATCGTGGCTACGGAGCATATGTGCAATAGCGAGGTTACGGTGCGCATGTTCTATCTCTGAGGAATACACCGCCTCATCAATCTGAAGGGGGCGCCCGGCAAATGCTGAGAGCCCTTCAACTACCCGTTCCATCCGCTTCTCTGGACTTATATTTTCGGCTCCCACCAGCGAGTGGGTGGTGATAGCCCCAGCATTAATCATGGGGTTCAGCGGACGTCCCGACTCGTCCTCAAGAGATATCTCGTTAAAAGGCTCTCCCGAAGGTTCAACTCCCACTTTCGCCAGTACCTTATCAAATCCACGATCAGCTAGAGCGAGTGCATACACGAAAGGCTTAGAAATAGACTGGATAGTAAACACTTCATTGACGTCTCCGGCGCCGTAAAGTTCCCCGTCAACCATTGCGATAGATGCCCCTAGTCGATCAGGGTTTACTCCCGCCAGCTCAGGAATATAGTTTGCGAGTTCCCCCGTTTTATCTGAGACCACGCTGGCGAGCACATCGTCGAGGTAGCTTGGTATAGGGGAACGCATAACAGTTTCTCCTGATAGGCGGGTCGTTACTTTCGTACGCGGTTGGTTCGGGAGCCAGACTGCAGAGTACACGCATCCTTGTCATGACAAAATATCTGCCCGAACGTTGAGCTTCTTGAAGTGTAGCTTTTCCGCTTTCAATACTCCAAATATGTGCTTGTATACAGCCGTGAGGCAGCAGCATGAATCCATGCATAGACGGTTTTGCGTCTTTGCCGGGTGAGATACACCATGTTTTTTTCTTCTGTCCCTGGTGTGTGGGCCAAGAAATTCTTCCACCCGACCCTTGACATACCAAATAGTCGGTTTTATATTGTCATTATGGCAGCAGATAAAACAGCAAATTCCAAGTCTAAGGGCCAGCTCACCCGGGAACATATCCTAGAAGTTGCCGCCCAAGTCTTTGCACAACGCGGCTATTCTGAAACCCGGTTAGACGACATTATTCAGGCCACCGGACTCACCAAAGGCGCCCTCTATTTCCATTTCCGTTCCAAAGCGATTTGGCGTACGCCGTCATTGAAGACCACAAACGGCACTGGCTTGAACAGGGGATCCAGGAAATAGCTCAACACGATAACCCGCTAGAGCAACTAGAGGCGCTCAGTAACCTCCTGATTACTCTGGTGTCGCAGGGAAAAACCGACTGGAACATTGTTCGTCTCGCCGACCAAGTGCGCTCTAAGGAACCGCCTGAAGACCTCATTAGCCCCCTTCAAAGCTGGGTTGATGTGGTGGCCGATATTATCGAACGCGGCAAGGCACAGCAAATATTCCACACAGAATTATCAAGCCAGGATGCCGCTGCAATCCTCGTTGGTTCCTTCGACGGCCTCAAAACTTCTAACGATGCTTTAGCCCAAGGAGACACCGAGAAGTTCAGACGCCAAGCTCACGCCTTAAACACAATGCTTATAGAGGGGCTGCAGAGGCGTTAATCTATCCTTCTCCCCTGCCTTCCGAAACCTTTCGTCTGCTCAGACGAACTTTTGTCCTAGTCCAAAAAAACTGATGATATGGAGTACTGTATGGCGACCCTCATTACTGGCGCTTCTTCAGGTATCGGCGAAGAATTCGCGCACCATTACGCCGCAGAAAAACACGACCTTGTGCTTGTTGCTCGCAGCGAAGACAAGCTGAATACTCTCGCTGATACGCTTCGTAGCCAGCACGGCATTCAAGTCACCGTCATTGCACTTGATCTGTCTGAACCGGATGCAGCTCAGCGGCTCTGGGAAGAAACGAACCGCGCCAGGTTAGAGATTGATGTGCTTGTCAATAATGCAGGGTTCGGAACCCACTGTGATGTTGCTGATGATAATCCCGACCGTTTGGAGCAAGAAGTACGTCTCAACTGCCTCACGCTAACAGGGCTGACGGCACGCTACCTGCCCACCATGCGTGAACGCAAAACCGGAACCATCATAAACATTGCTTCGACTGCGGCTTTTCAGCCGCTGCCCCATATGGCAGTGTACGGCGCGACCAAAGCATTTGTGCTGTCCTTTACCGAAGCGCTCTGGGCAGAAACCCGAAAAGACGGCATCCGAGTGCTCGCGGTCTGCCCCGGCCCCACCGACACCTCATTCTTTGAAATCGCCGGTCAATCCGCAACGGTCGGGAAAATGCGTTCCACCCGCCAGCTGCTAGATAGCACCCTGCAGGCACTGAAAACCACAAAACCCAGTTTTGTAGATGGGCTAGGAAACGCCGTTGTGGCACGGCTTGTCACTCGTGTGGTACCAAAACGTGCCGTCATGGCCATAGTCGATCAGGCGTTCCAGCGCCAACGCAGCTAACATACACGGTAACACAGGGCCGCTAGCCGGTGCCTTTAGCTAAAGCGCTAAAGGTACCGGCTAGAACTCCAGAAGCATCGCTCCAGTGCTACCGCCAGCATCAACGAATCCTAGCTTTTCGTAGAGCTTACGCGCGGGATTCCCTGCCTCAACACTGAGACTAACACCCCGGTCCCCTCGCACACGAGCAACTTCTATAACATCACAGATAAGTTCCGTCCCCAGCCCAACACCGCGCGCCTCAGGCTGCACGGACACGCCCAGCTCACCGATACCAGGAGCCACAAAACCATATCCAGGATTCTGCTGAGGTAAATAGAGAACCCTTGCAGTACCAACCCACTGCCCCTGTGAGGTGCAGGCAACCACACCATAATCTCCCCGCCGCGCATCCATAACGATGTACCGCACAAATTCGGCTGTGCCGAGAAGATCCTGCATGGTGAACCTCTCCCCCGGCCAGTTCAGATTCATCAGAGTTGATTCGCGCAGAATATCAATATCGCTCGATCGTAGTTTTTTCTTGTGTAAGCCCAGGCGTGTACTTGCCCGTTCAACTGCATCAGCCATTTACCTCACCACACCTATGCCTAGTATTTGTGCTCTATCACTCTACAGACAGATACCCTGCATCGTCTAGCGTCCCGCCGACACCCATTAGCACTCAGATCTCTCCTAAAGCCGCACAAGAGTTGTTAGCAGCGTATGTTCTTTCCAGCTCGCCTCTCACTCACTCTCAAGGGATGAAAAACTGTCTTCTTCCGCCTTAAGGCGGAAGTGTCACAATGCTTCACGCTTCTGAGTATTTGTCGGACTGTACAACAGGCACAAAAAATCACCTGGTCACATAAAACCAGGTGATGATTTGTGGAGATAAGGGGACTCGAACCCCTGACCCCCTGCATGCCATGCAGGTGCGCTACCAGCTGCGCCATATCCCCCTATTTAGTTCTGCCACCCTTTTGGGCAACAAGAAAATAATACACATGCCTGAGGTACGAATGCAAATCAGCACGGGCAGTATTCGCAAGACCACCCGCGAATACTGCCCACCCCAAGGTGAGAAGAACGAAGTTTAGCTATCAGCTGGGATAATACGCGCGGCGTCTTCCTCAGTCTCACCAGCAATATCGAAAGGTGTCTCCGTTTTAACACCCAACTCAATGCGTGGAGCTTGAGACCATAAACGATCCAGCGCATAAAACTCGCGGTCTTCCTCATGCTGCACGTGAATCACAATGTCGCCGAAATCAAGGAGGATCCAGCGCCCGCTCGCCCGGCCTTCACGGCGTACCGGCTTCATCCCAGCCTGCTCCCGAAGAGCATCCTCAATCCCATCAGCTACAGCGTTTACTAGGCGCTCATTATGAGCTGAAACCACCAAGAACCCGTCGATCAGACCCATAGCGTCCGAGGCATCAACAGCAAACAGATCTGTGCCCTGTTTTTCTTCCGCCGCCCGGGCGGCAATACGCAGTGCCTCAATCGAGGCGGGTGCTGCGGTCATAGTTTCCTTTCGTATTCGCCGTCTCCGACGAGACCCCCAGAAAGGGGCACATGTTACTTCTGGCTGAGCACTATAAACAGGCCGATGAGGATCACCGCGATACACAAGACCAGCAGGATCAGGCTCAAAGGACTCCGCTTACGGGGAACGTCCAGATCATCCTCATACTCGTCTTCATAATCCACGGCGTCCTGGGCCATGGTATTCGCAGCAGAGTAACCCGACTTGGCAAAGCTATTGAACGTAGGCTCCGGCTGCTCTTCAGGATCTTGGTTGTGCTCCACAATGCGGCGCACCAACTCCCCTACCTTATCAGGGTCAAGAGCTACCGTCGGGTCGTCGGCGGTGCTATCTGCATACGGCAAAGATGCGCTGGCTGACTCGGGCGTCTGGCTCCCTGCTGTCTGCTGCGTGTACGATACATCCGGGGCGGTCGGTTTCTCGGCGGCCGTACCCTTCTTCTTGTCTAGCACCGACAGGTCCAGCCCTTGTGCATCAACAGCAGAGACAGGTGCTGGCAGCTTCGTGGGCTTTGCCTGCTGAGCATCTGCTGTCGCTGATGCGGCAGGGGCGGAAGGCTCGGACTTGGTGATATTAATATCGGACTGTTTAGCCTGCACGAAGGAACTCTGCCCAACGGTCATGCTCGGCTTATCAGCCGTCGATACTGCCTCAGCAGTATTGGAGGCGCCGCTCTTGCGACCATCACCAGCAACATCTGCCGCGGTAAGACCGGTGCTGCCCGCCTCTGAAGTAGCGGCGGGAGCAGCTTCCGTATCAGCAGCTACCGATGCAGCACTTGAGACGGTAGAAGAACTGGTCTTCCGTGTCCCCGAGGCAGCAGCACTCTTCGCGGATTTTGAGGCAGAAGAGATCGACGTCAAGCTAATACCGCGCTCCTCCAGATCGGGAACCAAAATTGCGGTACCCGCACCAGGGTTAGAGGATTTGACGGTGTCCCAGGGATTATTAGGGTTCAGGGGTGCCTGCCGCTTTGAAGCCCCAACAGCCGAACCGATCTTAGCTTTTTCCTTCTGCGCAGCGCCAGAGGCTGTTCCAGCGTCCGCATCAGATTCCACCTTCGGCTCATCACGCACCAAATAATCATGCATCGGTAACGAGCTTGTTCAGGTGCGGGGGCAGTAAAGGAAGAGGTCAGCGGAATGTTCAAGGCGCTCAAATCTGAGGGGTCCTTGCTTGTACTCTTCTGCTGTTGCTGGTTCGGCTTAATAGCGTTCAGGCTGCTGGTCAGCGGCTCAGGCTCGTTCAGCTTATCCTCGTCGTTGGCGCTCATATCAATAGCACCCTGCGCGGCAAGAGCAGCGAAACGACGCTGAATTGAGAGCACACGGGGGTCGACCACCAGATTATTCACCACGGGGCCCATATGATCCACAGGCTCCGGAAGTTTACCGCGGCCCATAGCACGAATATACTCTGCTGCCTCTTCACGGTAACGAGCCAGACGACGTGGACCCATCATCTTCGTGGGTGGAGGAACCTCGATCCCGTCTTCAGTAACATAGGTCTCATAGAGGTAGGCTTCCTCTTCTGCGTAAGGCTTATTAGTGCCTTCCTGAGATTCAGTCATTCTAACCCTCTTCTTCCGTTACATAAACATTGTCTAACGCGCCCTGGGCGCTCGATCCCTCTACGGCTTCCCCACGCGGCAAACCCGCATCATAGGTTGACGTCGAATCGTCAGCGGAGTACAGCCCATACTTATTGATGTACTGTACCACCCCATCCGGCACCAAATACCAGATAGGTGCTCCGTCAGACGCACGGCGGCGAATATCTGTCGATGAAATCGCCATCGCAGGAATCTCAAGTGTAGTGATCTGTCTACCCTCCCCGACCGGCGGGTCAAGCTCATGGTCGGGGCGTGTGACCCCCACAAAGCTTGCTAAGTCCCACAGCTTATGCGCGTTGTGCCATGTCATCATCTGGCTAATCGCGTCCGCGCCAGTGATGAAGAATAAATCAGCATCGGGTCGTAACTGGCGTAATTCATTAAGGGTATCAAAAGTGTAGGTTGCACCGCCACGATCTATATCTATACGGCTGACCGTGAACCGTGGGTTTGAAGCGGTAGCAATCACAGTCATGAGGTACCTGTGCTCAGGATCGCTGACCCGCCGCTGCCCTGTTTTCTGCCAAGGCTGCCCTGTGGGTACGAACACCACTTCGTCAAGGTCGAACACAGCGGCAACTTCGCTAGCCGCCACTAAGTGGCCATGGTGGATGGGGTCAAACGTACCACCCATAACCCCCAGCCGAGTGCGGCCAGAAGTTCGCGGCGGAATCGATTCGATATTAATTCGAGAAGGCTGAGGTGTCACAGTCTATATAATCTTCCGGTTACTGACCGTGCCTCGAATTGTATTCCTTGAGCAGCTTAGCCTCTTCATCATCAAAAGCTTCAGGTGTGTGGTCAGGACGAACAATGCCACGGCCGCTGTATGACAGGGTTATCAACAGAAGAACAGCAAAGACCACGGCGGCGATCACACCATACATGTAGTGGGCAGGCCCAGCAACATACCGTCTGCATGCTCAGCACCAGCGCCGTGTGCAAGAATAGCGGTACTCACGTATGTGATGTCCTTTCAACTTAGGTAAAAATCCTCATATGTTTCTATGCTACCGTGTTGCGGCGAAAATCGGGTAAATCACGGGTATTGACTGCACAGTATTGGATGTGCCATTAACCACGTTTTTGTATACCCATCTCCGTTATTAGCCCTTGATGTGAGCGCCGTAGCCTATTCGAGGGGCGCTAGCAGGCTTTTTCTGATATGAACCTCACATAGATATGTGTCAAGAGGTAGCATGTATGCCCCTAGCGAACACAGCTATTGTGTGGCAGCTAATACACCGGGAGCTTACATTGGGTTACTCAGCATCGGGCATGTCGATTCCCTCAGTGGGGCGCTTCTCCTTCAACTTTTTACGGTATTCCACAGACTCGGTCCACACGCCCGCGACACGTTCCTGCTCAAGCTCGGCGCGGGCCTCAGCTTTCGCATCCATGCGTTCTTTATATTCCTCACGTTTCTGCGCACGGGTGGGACGAATAATCTCTTCGAGGCGAGTATCGGTACCGCGCGGAGAAGACAGAAGTTCAGCACCGCCGACCATTGTGGGCTCCCAGTCGAAGACCACAGAGTTATCGTCCTCACCAATAACTACGGCATCCCCGGCACGAGCGCCAGATTTGAAAAGCTCATCTTCAACACCCAGCTTTGCCAGGCGATCCGCCAGGTACCCAACAGCTTCGTCATTATTGAAGTCAGTCTGCTGAATCCAACGTTCCGGTTTCTCACCAATAACCCTAAAGAGCGGCTCAAGATTGCGCTCCTCACGGCGAATAATAAACTCTTGTTTCTTCTTAGAACGGAAACCTTTGGGCCGCACAACGGGGGCATCAGCCACAGGTTTATCATTTTCACTGGCACGTTTCTGGCGGTCTTCTTCAACAAGGTTAGCCATCGCGAATATAAGCGGTTTAAGCCCTTCGTGGGAGGCCGTTGATATCTCAAACACCCGATACCCCATCTTCTCAAAATCGGGTCGCACGAAATCAGCAAGTTCACGCGCCTCGGGTACATCAATTTTATTGAGAACGATCATCTGGGGGCGCTCGTTGAGCGGCACAGTCACCCCAGCAGTGGGGTCCACCTCATAGTTTTCAAGCTCGCCGCGAATAACCTCAAAATCGCTCATGGGGTCTCGGCCAGGCTCCAGGGTGGCACAATCAATTACGTGCACCAACGCAGAGGAGCGCTCAACATGGCGTAAGAAACGGTGACCCAACCCCTTACCTTCGGAGGCGCCTTCAATCAGACCAGGAACATCCGCAACCGTGTACCGAACATCACCTGCCTGCACAACACCCAAGTTTGGGATAAGAGTGGTAAAAGGATAGTCAGCGATTTTAGGCCGAGCCGCAGAGATAGCAGCAATCAGCGACGATTTACCGGCTGAGGGGTATCCAACAAGCGCAATATCAGCAATAGACTTAAGCTCTAGAACAATGTCAGTTTCCTCCCCGGGAATACCAAGGAGTGCGAAACCGGGAGCTTTACGCTTGGCCGATGCCAGCGCGGCGTTTCCGAGGCCGCCCTGACCGCCCCGTGCGGCAGTATATTCATCGCCTACATGCAGCAGGTCGGCAAGCACGTTACCGTCACGGTCTTTGACGACGGTTCCCTGAGGTACGGTAAGCACTAGGTTTTCGCCGTTGTAGCCGTGGTGCATATCGCCGCGGCCAATATCTCCATTAGGGGCGTGCTGGTGGGGGCTGTGGTGGTATTCCAATAGCGTGGTGGTCTGGTTATCGACACGCAAAATCACGTCCCCACCATTGCCGCCGTTACCGCCGTTGGGGTCCGCCGAGCGGCTTAAAATTTTTTTCACGGCGTACGGAAACACAACCGTTGCCGCCGCGACCGCCGGATACATGCAGGACCACGCGGTCCACGAATTCTGCCACGGGTGTTCTCCTTCTACATTTTCACGTGTGATGTGTTAGCGTGCCACTATGAGCGCGCAGGCACCGCCGTTACTGTTGGCGGTGGGCTACCGGTGTTTAAAGCATACGGTAAGAGGGGTAAGCCGTGAAGCCTACCCCTCTTGCCTGACTGGCGCGAGTCTTACTCGGCGGCTGCCAGGATGTTAACGACCTTGCGGCCCTTGCGGGTACCGAACTCGACGGTGCCTGCTGCCAGAGCGAACAGGGTGTCGTCGCCACCGCGGCCAACGTTCAGGCCGGGGTGGAAGTGGGTGCCGCGCTGACGAACAAGGATCTCGCCTGCGTTGACGGTCTGACCGCCGAAGCGCTTAACACCGAGGTACTGGGGGTTCGAGTCACGACCGTTGCGGGTGGAGCTTGCGCCCTTCTTATGTGCCATTCTGTTTTCCTACCTTAAGGTTTATATCCGGTGGTTAAGATTACGCGTTGATTGCGGTGATCTTAACGGTGGTCAGCTCAGCGCGGAAAGCCCTGACGCTTCTTGTAACCGGTCTTGTTCTTGTACTTCTGAATAACGATCTTCGGACCGCGCAGGTCTTCAATCTTTTCAGCAGTTACCTTGGCGGAAGCCAGGGACTTTGCGTCAGCGGTGATCTTGTCACCGTCAACGAGCAGCAGTACGGGCAGCTCGATGGTGCTACCGGGTTCACCTGCAACACGGTCAAGGGTAATTTTGTCTCCGACGGAGACCTTCTCCTGGCGGCCGCCAGCGCGTACAATCGCGTATGCCACTTTGGGACTCACTTTTCTCGACATCTTGCTTCTTCGTATCTCACACGTGCAGACAGCCTGCGCTTTCATTGCTGTGCGTTCCACAGGTATCTCATATGATCCTGGTGTGGATGCGGCCCGTGTCCCTCGTGGGATTGCCCAGTTGGATACACGCTCGGTCTGCCGGTGGTGTCTTCCAGAAACGCTGTAATAAGGGCTTCCAGAAGTGGTATCTCCCGCTGACCCTGCGTCGATAGGGCTTCACTGAGATAAATACCAATCGTTAAGGATACTGCATGCGCGGGTTTAGGCGCAATCCACCCCTTTGGGCAGTAAATAACAACGCCAGCACCGCAGTCACCTTCGGACTTGTGGTACCGGCGTTATTGTTATTTCCGATACGAGCAGATCTAGGCCCTATTCTTTGCCAGCTCGTTTAATATCGGCAGCGGAAACACCGATGCCGAAAAGGGTCGGGGTTTCGGATTCGACGGGGGCTTTCGCGTCCGCCACAGAGGCCGAAGCCACCACCGAACCATGAGCCGACTCGGCGGCATCCACCGTCACAACCTTCGACTGTGCACCCGCCGAAGACGCCGCACGACGAGAACGACGCTTACGCGGCGCGGCCGCCGGTTCAGCAGCAGCCGTAGACGCCTGCTTCACCGGCTCAGCCTCAGTGACCTGAGCCCCAGCAGAACCACCCACGCGGATGACACCCGAAACACGCGGCGCACCCGCATCAGCTGCGGGAGCATGACCCACCACACCCGAAACGGCGGTTTGGCCACCCTGGGCAGCCGCCCCATCAGTTGAGGCGACGCGGCGCGAACGGCGGCTCTTCTTGGGGGACTCATGAACGTCCTCCACCCGCACGTCATCGCGGGTTTTCTGGGCCTGCTCATCCTCAACCCGTTTCGACCGGAAACCGCCGCCCTCCGTGCGCGCGATACGGCCTGCCTTCTGCGACGCACGAGCCTTCGCCTCGCCCGCCCTAATAGCCTCATACCGGGCAGAGCTACGCGTAAACCGGGAATCCAGCTCAGGACTGTACGAGTCCGCGAAATCCTGCGCCGTAAACGCGCCCTGCTCGCCGCTCCAATGCGAATCGTCGTCAATCTTAGCGATCTTCGCCTCAGCCTGAGCCACATACTCATGAGCCTGTTCACTCGCAGCCTCGGGGGCTGTCCCCTGAGTGTTCTGAGTATTCTGCTCCTCAGCACCCTCAGTGCGGCGTGAGCGTTTACGACGCTTACGCTTCTTACGTCCCTGCTCCTCAGCCTCATCAGGCTGTTGGGATGCTGCAGCGATTGAGGCCATAGCACTGCGGCGCTCCGCCTTCTTCTCTTCCTTCTCGGCATCCACCGAATCAACACGGCTAGCCGCAGCACGGGAACGTTTGCGGTCGGTGCGCTCTTGGCGGTGAATAAAATCTGAGGCGCCGCCCGAGCGGCCGCTAAGCGGCTGGTCGTGCACCAGCAGTCCGCGACCACCGCACGACTCGCACTGCTGTGAGAACACCTCAAGCAGGCCCGTACCCAGGCGTTTACGGGTCATCTGCACCAGACCCAGGGAGGTCACTTCAGCAACCTGGTGCTTAGTGCGGTCGCGCCCCAAGCACTCGATCAGGCGGCGCAGCACAAGGTCACGGTTCGATTCGAGCACCATATCGATAAAGTCGATCACAATAATGCCGCCGATATCACGCAGGCGAAGCTGACGCACGATCTCCTCAGCCGCCTCCAAGTTATTCTTGGTGACGGTCTCCTCAAGGTTGCCGCCGCTACCAGTGAACTTACCGGTGTTCACATCCACTACGGTCATAGCCTCGGTGCGGTCGATCACCAGCGAACCGCCCGAGGGCAGATACACCTTGCGGTCCAGGGCCTTCGATAGCTGCTCATTCACGCGGTAGTGGTCGAAAAGGTCGTCTTCCCCTTCCCATTTCTGCAGCCGTCCCATCAAATCCGGGGCCACATAGGTCACGTACGCTTCAATCGAATCCCAAGCGTCAGCACCCTGCACCTGCATGGCGGTGAAATCCTCATTGAACACATCACGCACCGTTTTAATCATCAGGTCAGGCTCCTGATACAGCATCTCTGGGGCGAGCACCTTACGGGAGTTAGCCTGCTGCTGGATCTCCTCCCACTGCGCACGCAGACGGTTAATGTCGTGAGTCAGTTCCTCCTCAGAAGCACCCTCAGCGGCGGTACGCACAATCACGCCCGCCCCATCAGGCAGCTTATCCTTCAAAATCTTCTTCAAGCGCGCACGCTCAGTATCGGGAAGCTTACGTGAAATACCGGTCATTGAGCCGCCCGGCACGTACACCAAAAAACGCCCCGGCAAAGACACCTGGCTCGTCAGGCGGGCGCCTTTCTGCCCAATCGGGTCTTTAGTGACCTGCACCAGCACCGAATCACCAGGTTTTAAGGCGTTCTCAATCTTGCGGGGAGTACCCTCAAGACCGCTCACATCCCAGTTCACCTCACCGGCATACAGCACAGCATTCCGGCCACGCCCAATATCGACGAACGCCGCCTCCATTGACGGCAGTACGTTCTGAACCTTCCCCAGGTACACGTTACCGATCAGCGAATCCTGCTGCGTCTTCGACACAAAATGCTCTGCGAGCACCCCATCCTCAAGCACAGCGATCTGGATACGGTCATCCTTCTGCCGCACCAGCATCTGCCGGTCCACAGACTCACGGCGCGCCAAAAACTCCGCCTCAGTCACAATGTGACGGCGGCGCCCCATCGACCGGGACTCGCGGCGGCGGGCACGTTTAGCTTCAAGACGGGTTGAACCGCGCACACCAGTAACAGTGTTTGAAGTGTGAGAATCCGGCAGACGCGGTGCACGCACCTTCGTGACGGTCTCCACCTCATCGTCATCACTGCCCTCAATCTCAATGTCCTCGGTACCGCGACGGCGACGGCGACGGCGGTGACTTGTGACCTCAGCCTCAGCAGCAACTTCCTCAAGGCGACGAGCCATCCGTGCCGCACGCTCGGCCTCAATACGTGCCGCACGCTGCTGTTCATACTCAAGAGTTGCTGCCGCTGAAAGCTCAGCAACATTTGGAGAATAAAACAGTGGCATAGCCCGTGGCGTTAACGAAGCGCGCATCTGTGCAAGCTTCTGCTGCTGCACATCACGCAGAGTTTTCGATTCCCCTTCAGAACCGGACTTTTCCTCAGATTCATCCTTCGGGGTATCTACCTCCGGCAGGGCTACAATGCCTGTCTCCGGTTCAGAAACCTGCGGTTCTTCGGCGGTACCAGCGGTAGCAACCGATGTATCTGCCTGAGCAGCCGGGGTCTGAACCGCTGTGACGGGTGAATCTTCTGAGCTGGGTTTCTCAGTCACAGATTCAGTAGTTTCAGGTTCTGCGGCGGAGGTATCTTTATTAGTTACCCTGCTCTGTATTCGGCAAAACGGCGGTCTGCTGCTCAGCTGCTGCCTCATCCTGAGAGGATTCGGAGCTATTGGCGGCATCATCAGCGCCTTCAAAAATTCTATCGATAGTGCTCGCGACCTCATCCTCCGAAGCTGGTTCGGCAGATTTTTTCGGGGCAGGAGCATGCTTCGCCTTTAAATTCCGTAGATCACTCAGGCTCTCAGCAACTGCACGTTCAGGGCTCAGCTCCTCCGAATCCTTAGACCCAGATTCAGCCTTGGAACGGCGAGAAACCGTACTCTTTTTTGAGGAACCGCGCCCCCGTTTTTTCTCGGCCTGATCGGCCTTATCCGCTCCCGGCACTTTCTCATTCAGGGAACGCACCGTCTCATCAGAGACATTCTTCTCACTCGCAAGTGATGCGATGTCGGCCAAAACACCCATATTCAGGCCGGATTCATTGGCGTTCATCTCTTCAGCCATATTTCCTTCTCTTGGTGCTCCCAAGCCGCATCTTGACGCACTAGCATTCGTTGCGCGCACGCGCATAAGCCTATCTACCCTATTCACAGCTCAAGCCCCCGGGTGCGCACACTATGCGCAACTACCGCGGAGGCGAGCGGCGGAGCGTCCTTTCGCATTCATAGAAACACCCCGCACTAAATGGGCCGATTTTTTCGGTCGAGCCAGCGGACTTCCATCAACGCCGGACTTCGGGGGTATCTCGCCGCGCAAACGTTCTGCGGCCTAAGGCATTCCCCTCGACGAAAATACCGGATGCGCCCTTTACATGCGGGTCAAAGGCGCACCTCTGCTATTCTCTCACATTCACGCCCTCACCCGCCATATTTTGGGGATAAACACCCACCGATGCTCACACGTCAACACAGAAAAAGCGGCGTGATGCACAAATCAACACGCCGCTCCTCCACGCTACGGTGGTGGTATTTTAGCTATTTGGGCTGCTACTACCCCAGGCCCAGTTCGGCATCACGTTTTTCACGTTCTTGCTGTGCCAGTCTCGGGTCAGTTGGCAAATATTCCGGACCAGACCCGGTAGCGAACGGGATACCCACCATAAAAACAAACGGGGCAATGATCAGAAGTATCACCCACAGGAGAGAGAAATGACCGGCCGTCAGCAAAAACAGTGCCGTCAAAAATACAACGGCCGATGCAAGCATCATAGTGGTGCCGAGGGCTTTCACAGATATCTCCTAGAGGTTAACGGGTCTCTCCAGTTACCCCATTATACGCACCGCCGCACAGCAACAGCCAGCCGCAGCGCAAAGCGCATCATTGAACCGGCCACAGCTGCATACCCTATGATGGTGAACACCAACTCACCAACCTGTGAAGGAGCAAATCATGAGCGAGCGTACCCTCATCCTGGTGAAGCCCGATGGTGTTGAACGTGGGCTGATCGGCCAAATTTTGAGCCGCTTTGAATCAAAGGGGTACACGATTGAGAAGCTGAAAATGCTTCAGCCCACCAAAGAACTTCTGGCCCAGCACTACGCAGAGCATGAAGGCAAGCCTTTCTACCAGTCCCTCGTGGATTTTATGGTTTCTGGCCCCGTGGTTGCTGCTGTTCTTTCGGGAGAGCGCGTCATTGAGGGGGTGCGCTCCATGCTCGGTACCTCAGACCCGACCCTAGCAGCACCGGGCACCATTCGCGGAGACTTAGGGCGTGACTGGGGCGATTCCGTGCAGAAGAACCTGGTGCACGCCTCCGATTCCCCCGCCTCAGCCGAACGTGAAATTGCTCTTTGGCTGACGTAAAAAACCATCATAAAAGCTTGGGGTCTGCAGAAATATTGTTGTTTCTGCAGACCCCAAGCCCCATAGTGGGTGCTTCGAAACACCCAGTAGTTTCGGCTACATCATGCCCATGAACACGTTGAAGAACCGGATAATAATAATCCCGAATATCAGCAGGACCAGAAGCAAAATACTAAACCAGGTCCACCCCGTTGCGCTCTGCCGCACTTGTTCTGAAGCGGGGATAACTCCCTCGACGATATTTCGAATCGTCACCTTCACGAACATGATGATCGTCATCACCCATACGATCATGCAGAACAGGCAGAGAGCATTTATCACGAACGTTGTTTCAAACCAGAGCCACAGCACAAAGACCACTGCAGCCCCCAGGCCTGCATTGGTTGCCAACCAGAACCATTTTTTATACCGCGCCCCAGCTAAAGTCCCCATCGCAATAGTCATGAGGATGGGGAAAGCAACCAGCCCAATGAACGGGTTGGGGAAGCCGAAAAGTTCCGCCTGCGGGGTGCGCATCACGGTACCGCAGTTAAGGAGAGCGTTAATATCGCACAGCGAGCTGTGACCTGCATCAATAAAAATCTGTAGGCGCTCATGCACCAACATAGCTGATGAGGCGAGCGCAACTGTGGCCGTTACCATCAGCCATACGGCAAGTGAGCGTTCAGAGGATTGTGGCTCTAGACTATCTGCCGATCCTGATGCGGACGGTGTGTCCTCGTTGTGCTCCTGGGTGCTCTGTTCAACGCTCATATGCTTCTCCTGGTTGATATGAATACAGTCGGATTCGACGGTCGCAGTGTCAAAGCCTATTTAGCTATCTTAACCTGTTATTTTCTTCCCGTTAAGCTCCAGACCTTGTGCGGATATAGCAGGGATGCACCACCATCCCTTTTCATGTGCACACCCCGGAGTGGGTGCAGCTATGCATCCTCATAGGTCAGTGCTGTGGATGCTGGCGTTCCCATTCTGCTTGTTCGGCCTCACGTGCCTTATTTTCGGCATCCAACCGTGTGCCCGCCCGCAGGCCATACCACCAGCACCCTACAAACCCGACCACTACGATAAGGGTAAGCGGCAGAGTCAATGCCGACAGCGCAAGCAGAGCCACTTGGAGTACCCACCCTGCGGTGTATCCCCAGGAGGATTTTCAGCTGGGCGGGCAGCAGCATGAGCACCGCTGCGACCGTCAGCCCCACAGCCCAGATGAGGATTTTTATCTCAACGGGGTCGCTGAAATGATGCCCGAATACCGCTAGGGTGCCGAAGAAGGCCACAAAAGCCTCCAGTACTAGAATTGTTGAGGCAAACATGACTTTCACTGAACGGGATTTTTTCTTCATCCCCGGCTTCCAGTCACGCTGGGCGCGAGTCAGGAACTGTTTTTTCTCGGGATTGTTCTGTGCCACAGCTCTCCTGTTCAAACTTTCGGGGTCGGTGAGGGTGTCGCTACTGTGTTTCGTCACTTTCAGGTTCATCGTGGGCCAGCTCCGCCAAAATGTCATCCAACAGCCCACCGTCCGGTGCGGCGCTGGGGATAAGCCCTATATCACTATCAAGTCCTTCAGGGGCGGGCCGGGAAGCTGTGGGGCTCTCCTCGGGCTGTGCCAGCAGGGTACGCGCCTCACCAATGACCGTGACCGATCCTGTGACCAGCACACCAGCGGATTCCTGCTCAAAGAGGGCGTTTTCCATAGCGGTGGCAAGCGCCTCATCCAGGTGGTCACATACCGTAATAATGTCTTCGTCGAACCCGGCGTCGAGGGCGATCTCTTGAAGTTCTTCCGGGGCAATGGCTCGGGAAGATTCTGAGGCAGAAAGATACAACCGGAATGTGGCATCGGTTGAGTCTACGTATTCTTCACGAAGCACTTCAAAAATACCGAGAGCGTCTTTTTCGCCTAGAATACCGACGACTGCATGCACATGGGACAGTTCAAATGCCTCTTTAAAAGCCGTAGATGCGGCGCGCACCCCATGCGGGTTATGAGCGGCGTCAAGCACCACCAAAGGCTCGCTGCGAATCATCTCAAGTCGCCCTGGCGAACGTACCTGAGCAAATCCGGCGAGTACTACGTCTCGTGCAAGGGCACGATCCCCACCGAAAAATGCCTCGACTGCGGCAAGAGCTAAGGATGCGTTCTGCCCCTGGTGCTCACCGTGTAGGGGGAGCTCAATCTCGGGGTATTCTCCTGCTAAACCTCGGAGAGTTAAAAGCTGCCCGCCGACCGCGCGGTCACGCTCAACCACACCAAATTCAACACCTTCGAAGGCGTACTTGGCGTTCTGCTTACGAGCAGTATCAAGAAGTATGGTCGCTACTTCAGGGTCTTGCGCCGCAGAAATAAGGTATCCGTCGGGTTTAATAATCCCGGCTTTTTCCGTTGCAATCTCAGCCAGAGTATCCCCCAGCATATCGGTATGATCAAGGCCAACGGGTGCCACGACGGAGACAATACCGTCGGCTACATTCGTAGAATCCCACGAACCGCCGATCCCGACTTCTAGAATCACCACGTCCACGGGCTCGTCGGCAAAAATAGCGAAAGCAAGCACGGTGATGGACTCAAAGAACGTAAGTTTTGGTTCTCCGCGTGCAGCAAATTCTTCGTCCACAAGAGTGAGGTATGGCAAAATTTCATCCCAAACGCGCACGAACGTGGCATCAGGCACCGGTTCACCGTTAATGCTGATGCGCTCGGTAACGCTTTCGAGATGCGGGCTCGTAAAACGCCCGGTGCGCAGATCATGAGCCAACAAAAGCGATTCAATCATGCGGGCGGTACTGGTTTTGCCGTTAGTTCCGGTGATGTGGATGACCGGGGCGGCGCGGTGCACATCCCCGAGGATTTCAACGGCTCGACGAACCGCATCCAGCCGGGGAGCCATCTTATTTTCGGGGGCGCGTGCCAGCAATTCACCGTAGACGCGTTCAACCCCTTCTGGGTTCGGGATTGCCGGGTAGCTCATCTCGCTCATAGTGTTCTTTCCTTGGCCGGTATCAAGCTGTGCGGCACAGCATCTCTACCGGGGTGCTGCCTCATGCGGCATATGTTTTGGGTGTATAGCCGCCCCAGCACGGTACATACCGCGGTGTGTTATATGTGCCGGGGCGGCTTAGAGGCTATATTGCCCCTATTCTATGCGGCCTTTGCGACCGTAATGGTCAGGCTCTCGCCCTCCGTGAGGTCCAGGGAAACCGCTAGGGTCTCGCCAGTGACCAGTTCCTCGTGGGCACGCAGAGCCTCCAGGGTGTCCTGCGGGTGCACTTACCGTTAGGTTAATGCGGTCAGAGACATTCAGTCCGGCATCTTTACGGGCCTGCTGAATAGCGCGAATAGTATCGCGGGCAATACCTTCCGCCACAAGTTCATCGGTTAATTCGATGTTCAGCACTAGGAAACCGCCGGGCAGCACGGCTGCCGCTTCACGCTCGGTACCGTCATCCGAGGACGCTACCACGGTTACCAGCTCATATTCGCCGTCAACTAGTACAAGTCCACCGTCGATAGTGTCGAAAGCAACGGTCACAGTGCCGTCATCGGCGATTGTCCAATCGCCAGATTTCGATGCCTTAATAGCTGTCTGAACCTGTTTGCCAAGGCGGGGACCTGCGGCACGGGCATTCACCTTCAACTGCTGCGAGATACCGTAGTCGGCGGGGTTAGCGTCCTGTGCATTCACGAGGATAACCTCACGCAGGTTCAGCTCGTCCTTCACAATCTTGGCGAAGTAATCGGCGCCCTTAGTACCGAATGCGGTTTCCAGCTGTGCGAACTGCTCGTTGGCAATGGCCGCCGTGAGCGATTGCAGAGGCTGACGCACACGGATCTTCTTCTCTTTACGCAGAGAAGACCCTGTAGAGCATACCGCCCGCACGGTTTCCATGAGCGAAAGCAGCTCAGATTCATCAGCAAAGTCTTCAGCGGCAGGCCAGTCGGCAAGATGTACCGAACGCTCACCGGTCAGACCACGGTAGATTTCTTCGGTCGTGAGCGGCAGAAAGTGACGCCGCTACCTTTGATACCGTCACCAAAGCGGTGTACAGGGTATCGAAGGCATCGGGGTCTTCGTCAAAGAAACGTTCACGTGAGCGGCGCACATACCAGTTGGTAAGAGCATCAGCATAAAGACGCAGATGCTCGCAGGCACTCCAGATATCGTAAGAGTCCATGTCCGCGGTAACCTGCTGTACCAGCTCCCGGGTTTTACCCAAGATAAAGCGGTCCATCACATGCTGCGAATCGTACTTCACCTGTGCCGTATATCCCGCGCCTTTGTTGGCAGCATTCGCATAGAGAGCGAAGAAGTGATAGACGTTCCACAGCGGAAGCATCACCTGTCGTACCCCCTTCACGAATCCCCTGCTCGGTCACAATCAGGTTGCCGCCGCGCAGAATCGGCGATGACATGAGGAACCAGCGCATAGCATCCGAGCCGTCGCGGTCAAGAACTTCAGAGACATCCGGGTAGTTGCGCAGCGACTTTGACATTTTCTGCCCGTCAGAACCAAGCACGATGCCGTGGCTGACAACATTCTTGAAGGCAGGACGGTCAAATAGTGCGGTCGCTAAAATATGCAAAGTGTAGAACCAACCGCGGGTCTGACCAATATACTCAACGATGAAATCCGCCGGATAATGGTTCTCGAACCAGTCCTTATTCTCGAAGGGATAGTGAACCTGCGCATACGGCATCGACCCGGAGTCAAACCATACGTCCAGCACGTCTTCGACGCGACGCATCGTAGACTTACCCGTTGGATCATCAGGGTTTGGACGCGTCAGCTCATCAATATAGGGACGGTGCAGATCTGGCTGCCCCTCCTTGTTCAGCGGCAGGCGACCAAAGTCAGCTTTGAGTTCTTCAAGCGATCCGTAAACATCAACACGAGGATAATTTGGATCGTCCGAAACCCAAACGGGAATAGGAGAACCCCAGAAACGGTTACGCGAAATTGACCAGTCGCGAGCGTTCTCAACCCACTTACCGAACTGCCCGTACTTGACATTTTCAGGAATCCAGTTGATCTGCTCGTTCAGCTCAGACATGCGGTCTTTGAACTCGGTCACCTTCACATACCAAGAGGTAATGGCGCGGTAGATCAGAGGATTACGGCAGCGCCAGCAGTGCGGGTAGGAGTGCACATAGGATTTCTCCACGATGAGCGCACCATCTGCCTTAAGAGCATTAATAATGGTGCGGTTCGCCTCGAAAACCTGAACTCCGGCGATACCCGCAAGCGCGGTAGACCCCGAAGGGCTAGGCTGCCCGAATAGGGGAAGGAACCTGGCGCCTTCATCTACCGAAGCACCACGGGAATATCGTAGGATTCACAAACTTTCTGGTCGTCTTCACCATAGGCGGGTGCCTGATGAACGATACCGGTACCATCAGTGGTACTCACGTAATCGGCAACGAGAATCTGCCAGGAGGTTCCTGTGCCCCATTTCTCGGCATCGGCGAAATAGTCCCACAGCGGGGTGTAGCGCACACCTTCGAGCTGGGAGCCGGTGTAGCGCGCTGTGACGGCAGCTGCCGCATCCTCGGCGGGGCTCTCCCCCCGCATACTCAAGGTCTTTCGCATAGGTTCCCAACAGATCAGCGGCGATCAGGAAGCGCCGCCCGCTGAGCTCCCCGGCACCGGGAACTACGACGTATTCAATGTCGGGTCCGACGGCGAGCGCCTGGTTGGTGGGTAAGGTCCAGGGGGTGGTGGTCCAGGCAAGTGCCTCAACGCCAGCCAGTTCAGCGACAACGTTTTTATTGGCGGCGAGCGAGTCGTCAGCGGTGAGGGTAAAAGCTACTGTGACGGTCTGATCCTGGCGATCCTGGTAGACGTCGTCATCCATGCGCAGCTCATGGTTCGATAACGGGGTTTCGTCTTTCCAGCAGTACGGCAGAACACGGAACCCTTGGTACGTGAGTCCTTTATCGTAGAGACGTTTGAACGCCCAGATCACGGATTCCATGTACTCGACGTTGAGGGTCTTATAGTCGTTCTCGAAGTCCACCCAACGCGCCTGCCTGGTCACGTACTGTTCCCATTCGTTGGTGTATTTGAGCACGGAGGCGCGCGCGGCATCGTTGAAATTATCGATGCCCATCTCTAGGATTTCTTGTTTATCGGTCATGCCGAGCTGTTTCATGGCTTCAAGCTCGGCAGGCAGACCGTGGGTGTCCCAGCCGAAGCGGCGTTCTACTTTATGCCCGCGCTGAGTTTGGTAACGTGCTACAAGGTCTTTTGCGTAACCGGTGAGCAGGTGCCCGTAGTGCGGCAGACCGTTTGCGAATGGAGGGCCATCGTAGAAGACGAATTCGTTATCGCCGTGAGGACCGGCTTCGCGGTTATCGATAGATGCTTGGAAGGTTCCGTCTTTCTTCCAATAGTCGAGTACAGCTTCTTCGAGTTTAGGGAATTGAGGTGATGCGCTCACGCCGTTGCCTGCGGCTTCGAACGTGCTCACCTTGGGGTAGATGTTCTCTGACATGTAAGTGCGCCCTATTTCTGTTCAGGTACCCTCCATCGGGTACTTCAGATGCACCCAATGCCGGGAATGGACAAACGGGTGCAAGGACGCCTTCACGCCACCCTGTGAGGCAGGCGAACACTGGCGCGGTACCACCTTGCTTACTAACACAGCGAAACGCACCGACCCCTCCCGGGGCTGGTAGGCTTTTCGGCTCTTTTGCCCCCGGAGAGCGGCGCGTTCCGCGAGTATCAGTCGCTTATTAACAGCTGTATCGGGCTAACCGTCCGGTTCTACTGGGACTGCATCTGTTCCGCTAAGATCCCCTCGCCGCAGCGATTAGAGTGGGGAATCCGCAGGTGCGGTCTGTTCTTCCGAATTGCTCGCCGGTGATGGCCGGGTCGTTGCAAACATTTACAGTTTAGGGTGTTTCTGGGGGCCGGTGCAAGCCGGTTCGCCCCCAGTTCTTCGGGAATTATGTGCATCCCGGGCGTGTCGCCCTCGGATAGTTTTATGCCCCTTCCCCAGCACCCCATCCGCCACACCATATATTGTGGCCACAGCGTTTATTGCTCACAACATATGTTTGTTTCTGTGGGTTTTAAATGCATAATCACGCATCTATGGGGAGGAAGGAAATACCCAAAGATGTGAGCAAAATTCCCTCCCCTCCTGAGCCCCGCTTGTCTTCCTGATTGTTGAGGTACCCCCGCTCAAAGCTGCTTAAGTAAAACCGTGTAGAAGGTGTGAAACGTAGCCCAGGAATCAACCATATAACTTTCAGAGTGTTTCCAGCCTGTGGAAGTGAAAAGTCAGAGTCTTTTCAGGCGGCGGTGCCACGATAAAAATACATGCAGTACATAGTGAAAAGAGGAACCACCATGATGACGCCCCGTCCCACCGTAGTTTCTGCACCATCGCGCCGCACAGTGCTGTTTGGCTTCAGTGCGTTTGGAGCTGCCGCGCTCACCGGGTGTGTGCCGCTTTCAAGTTCGAAGAAGGCCGAAGAATCACCGAGTGATACCGCAACCACGACGTCTGCGAGCTCCTCTTCCTCCCCCTCACATTCGACGTACTCCCCCAGCACGTCCGCTTCCAGTAGTTCCAGCGGTTCATCCTCGCCGGTGGATCCTGCACAATTTATTGCTGACTGGCAGAAGTATGTGGGGGATGCCAAGCTGCCGACCAAAGGCGACAGCGGATACGTTCCAGCAACCGGAAGTTCCCCAGCGCAGAACGTTCCCGAACCGGATATTAATGAGGAGGCATCACGTAAGAACACTTTGGAAGGTTCGTACCAGACGCTGCTCGCCTTCCAGTCGGCCTTCAACTATTTATCGCTCACTGGCAAGGATGAACCCATTAAGAAACTTATCTTCCCGCAAGATTTTTCGATGAAACTTGAGGTCGAAAAGCACCATAACCTGTACAGTTCAAAGGGGTGGATCGAAGGTTACAACCGTTCCGTTAAAATCAGTGACCACAGGCCTGCAGTGGCCTTTTCCGATACAGTTATCGGTGTCTCCTGGTACTTCTCTGAGAGCTATGAAAAGTTCATAGTTCACCAAGCGGGTGGGACAAATGAGGAAGTCCCCGCCCGCACGAGCGAGGGCATCATGACTACTATCTACGAAAATGGCGTGTGGAAAGTTATAAGTAACGACTACCTCAAACAGCACTACTCGTATCTCACGAGTCAAGGCCGGGAAAAGGGCGGCCACTAGCCGCCACCCGTTTCTAGCCCGGGAGGCTATGCGCAGGGACCGCCCATGTATGATGTAGGTAGCGCATCACATTGGCGTTATACTGCCCACCACCGAAAGAATCAGATATGAGCTACCAACCAACCCAGCGCATAGCCTCCCGTCGCAATGTACTAGCCGGTCTCGGAATTCTTGGGGTGAGCGCGCTTGCCGGATGCTCATCCGTAACAGTTGCAGCGACTTCTCCCTCCCCCAGAGATGAAAACAGCTCCGACTCGTCCGAGGCTTCCCCCAGCAGCTCCTCTTCGTCACCGTCTGAGACATCTGCTTCGCCGTCTCCCACCAGCGAAAGCACGGAAGACTTCGCCAAGTATATAAAGACGATGGAACCCAAGTTCGAGGACTCCCCCAACTACAAGCCAGCCACAAAAGATACCCCACCGCAGAACCCGCCCAAGCCCGTGCTTGACCCTAAATATAAAGAGAAAACCCTTGAAGGGGCTTACCAGGCGGCACTATTTGCAGTAGCCACAATAGATTACATGTCTGATGGTGGCGATGAGAGCATCTATGATCAGGTGATCGTATCTGAAGATAAAAAAATGCAGGAGACTAAAGCGAGCAACACCATGCGGCGCGACCCTACGAGGTGGGCTGTTGGGTATAAAAACACCTACGATGTGCGCAAGATGGTAGTGCTGCTAGAAGATACCCCACCCGCTGTCCTGTTCCATTGCATCTCAAAAAACCCAGATTTCACCGTCATTTCCAAAAAGGATGGGGAGACTAAGGAGCAGAAAGTAGCAGCAAAGGAGCGCTCAGTTCGTCTCGTTATGGTGTATCTGGATGGGAACTGGCGGCTTATTTCCAACAGCTACTGCCAAGAGAAATACCCGAAAATCTACGCCCAAGGTGCTTCCGGGGAGAAGACTTCACCCGAATCTGCATCGACCTCATCAAGCGGCCCTGTTTAGCACGATAAACGTACGCAGCAACTTCCGTGGCCTTTAAAAGTGCCCTGTCAGTTTTAGCTGACAGGGCACTTTTCGCGGGGCCTTAGGAAGAACGGACTATACGAGAGACCACCCCGCCGCGTCTACACGGGCCTGCCAGAACCGGTGGTACAGACCCTCCACTGAGACTAGCTCGTCATGGGTGCCAACCTGAGAAATCCCGCCGTGCTCATCCAGCACAATAATCTGGTCAGCATCACGCACCGTATCCAGCTTATGCGCAATCACCAACACGGTTGCGTGCTTCCGAAGCTCCCGAATGGAACGCTGCACGCCAGCCTCGTTCTCGGGGTCAAGAGCGCTCGTTGCCTCATCGAACAGAAGTATCGGCGCATTCTTAAGCAGGGCACGTGCACTAGACACACGCTGACGCTCCCCGCCGGAGAGCCGTCCCCCACCCTCACCAACACGAGTTTCCCAGCTCTGCGGCAGGCGCTCAGCAATCTCGGAGCATCCGGCGAGTTGAGCCGCCTGTAGCACCTCATCGTCGGTGGCCCCTTCACGGCCCACACGAATATTCTCTATGAGGGTGTCGTCGTACAGGTAAACGTCTTGGAACACCATAGATAGCTGCCCCATCAGCTGCTCGGTGGTCTGCTCACGCACATCCGTGCCGCCCACACGAACAGTACCGGAATCAACATCCCAGAACCGGGCGATGAGCTTAAACAGCGTAGTTTTACCGGAGCCTGACGGGCCAACGATCGCGGTCATGGTGCGTGGTGGGGCTGTAAATGAGACATCGTGCACCACCGGGGTTCCCGGAACATATGAGAACGTCGCATTCTGCACCGAAACCTCACCAGGGTTCGTAAGCTCAGCAGATGAAGATGGAACCGGCAGCAGTTCAGCGTTCAGAATCTCATGCACATCACGCAGGGGCACACGCGAGCTTTCAGTGCTCACCAAGAAATTCACCGTGTCTTGCAGGTTACGCATGAACCGTAAGGCTATCCCGATAAACACCACAGTAGCCACCGGGTCAAGAGAGCCGCTCAGGGACAGCTGCACGGTGACCATAATAACCGCTACCACCGTTAGCTGTGCGCTCATACCGCCTATCGCCAGCCCTGCCATTGCTACCCACTGCGAGACGCGATTGCGCCTCTCACACTCACGAACCGCCGACAGCAGAGGCTCAGTATTCGGTGCTGCGGCCCGCCGAACGCAGGGCGCTTTGGCAGCTGGCGTATTCGACAATACGCCCGGCAAGCTCCTGCTCACTACCGCTTTTCATATCGTGGCTTTTCTTCTCCAGCTTATTAGACACCAGTGTTAAGGCCACAATCACCGCTAAGGCTATCCCTAGGGTAAGACCCAGAACAGGGTTCCAGATAGAAACACCTACCAGAAGGGTGAGAGCAGTAAGTGTGTTGCGGATGACTGGCACAGTAAAGTGTGCAAGCCCCGAACCGACAGACAGAAGCCCGTCTGTCACCAGGCGAGAAATACGACCGTTCACTCCGCCGGTAAACCAACCTAGCGGTAGTTTCGCCAGCTGGTCCCCCACCTTAATCAGAAGAAGACGTAGAGCTTCCAATGCGGCTCGGTACGAGCTTAATGTCATAGCGTATGTGGTAACAGCGCCCACAACGGCAAGTACAGCCAGTGTTATGAGCCAACCGCTGAGTCCCATACCCCAAGCGGGTTTCCCCGTGGCTATCGTGTCTGCCGTTGGAATAATCACCAAGTACACCAAGCCATCGATAACACCCGCTACTATCATCAGCGTCAGCGACAGACTCAGCTGAGCGTTCCCATACGTATTGAGGATTGCACGGTACTCCTTCAATAGGACCGGGTCTTTGGCGAAGCTCAGATCAGTCGTTGTGTTCTTGGACGATGTCTCAGTTTCGTTACGCATCTTTCATTCCCTCCTCAGCGGTGTCCAAGGCGGCAGATACCTCACCGGTGAGTGAGCGCCAGTAGGGGTTATCCTTCAGCTCATCAGCGGTGCCGCACGCCGTTAAGGCCCCGTTTTCCATAATGCAGATTTGGTCGGCCCCGGCAATTGCGCCCGCCGTGTGCCCGATCACCAGCACGGTACGTCCGCGCGCCAGAATATTCAGTGCCCGCTGAATCTCGGCGGCGCAATCGGGGTCGGTGTTAGCTGTCGCCTCGTCTAGGATCAAGATGGGCGCATCCGTCAGCAGGGCCCGCGCGATCACGGTGCGTTGCTTCTGCCCGCCTGATAGGTTTGTTTCGTCTCCAATCACCGTGTCAAGCCCACGCGGTAAGGCAGCTATATCGTCCCAGATCTGGGCTTTACGGGCTGCCTCAATCACCTGTTCGTCGGTGGCCTGCGGGACTGCCAGGCGGATATTCTCTCGAACTGATTCTCGCAGAATCTGGGCGTTTTGAAGCACGAATGCAACCTGGCGGTACAGCTCCTGCTCAGGCAGCGAACGAATGTCGCGCCCGCTCAGGAGTACTCGGCCGGTGTCGGGCTCCTGGAATCGGGCCAGCATTGTTGCCAGGGTGCTCTTGCCTGAACCAGAAGGGCCGATAAGCGCGGTCACGGTTCCCGGTTTCAGGGTGAGCGAAACATTATCGACAGCCTTCTGCTTTTCCTGGCCGCCATATGAGTAGCTTACCGCCTCAAACGACTGTTCCGGGCGCATCGGTGCGGTTCTCAGTATCTGCGGCGGGGATATTCTGCAGGGGCTCAACCTGGGTGAGTTCCACCAGGCGCAGGGCGGCATTGCCAGCCAGCTGATAGGACATAGTAGTAAAGGTCACCACATCAAGGGTTAGTGGGATCACTAACGCGATCAGTGAGCACACCAAAACCTGAGGCAGGGTTGCTACCTGCGCGTTCACCAGCAGGGCACCAATACCTAAACTGATGAGCATCACCACGGGAGCCGAGATAGCTGCCAGTGAGAGCGAAGACCCCTTCAGCATGGGCTGGCACCAGGCCCAGTAGAAGTCCGCGAAGTCTTTCGCCGACTGGGCGAAGGCCTTATGCGCTTTACCGGTCCGGCCAAAGGATTTTACGACCTCAATACCGTCCACGAATTCCACGCCTTTCGCCGAGGTATCGCTCAAACGCTCATCCATTTCGGCTGTTTTTTCGCTCATGCCGCGCGTCATCCACACTTGAGCAAGAAGGTATAGCGGCAGGGTGGCAATACTGAGCAGCCCCAACCACGGGTTCAGGATAAACGCGTACACCATTAGCGAGAGCGGAGTGACGACCGCTGCTACCATCTCGACCGGTTGGTGTGCCACGAGGGTGTGCAGGGTTTTTGTATCGCCCTGCAGTGCTTACGCACCCTACCCGAAGCATGGTTTGAGAACCAGCTCAGCGGCGCCCGCCCCAGGTGGTTGAGGATGCGCTGCTGCAGGTGCCCGCGGAACTTCACATCGGCGAAGTGAGTAATTGCTAAGGCCAGGAAGTATAGGAAAAGCTGTAGAGCGAAAGCCACCATGAGCTCATTGACTTGTGCCAGCACGCTGGATTTATCAATAGCTTCCCCATGTGCAGCAGGTAGCAGCAGCTCCCCCAGGCGGGTCAGCACAATATAGGGCCAGATCGCGGCCACTCCCGACAGCGCCGCAATCCCCTGCCCCAGGTAGATGCGCCCCTGCACGGGTGCGAGTAGCTCCTTGAACGCTTTACGTCCGTCAGTGGCTTTAGCCTTGTAATCCTTCCCGGTGGCGTGTTCTCCGGTGGTGCTGGTGCCAGACTGTACCTGAGTAGTCATCGGTTGTCCTCTCAAAAGTTCAAGACGCGCGTATTTAAGAAGTTTTTATGACTCCGGCACGCTCAAAGTGTTTGCGGTTGGCGCGTATCCCCAATTGGGCCCCTATCAGTGCTATAAGGAGAATGGCGACTGCCCAGACGATAATGACCCACGGCTGGAAAATGGCACGCATATCGGCGGCGTAATCTGCGCTCCAGGATTCAGCAATCTTAGAGAAGTACGAGTCTGCATCGTAGAAAACTGGTATGAGCGGGCTTACGCCCCACACGCTGAATACGGCGTAAGCAAGCTGCCCGCGGCGCGGTTCTAGGGTTTTTGCCCGGCCCGCTTTGGAATGGATAAGATCCGCAATAACGCCACATAGAATGCCCATAATGATGGTCCAGTATGAGTGCCCCACGCTCATGACAATGCCTATGAGCAACCCAGTAATTGTTAGTGCCCCAAATTTTGGTACCCGTGAGAGGTAGAGCATAATGACGATACCATTCAGCAATAGTGCAAACGCCCCAGCGATGGGGATCATCCACGGCCCGAACATACCGAGCATCCCGGTAGCGTAGGTCACAATGAAGTAGATGACTGTAAAGACACCTACATTGACGAGATCACGGACTTTAAGGGTGTTCATAGTTCCCTCCTGTAACAACTATTTGTTCTTCGATAAGCTTCTGCTGTCGGTATAGGTTCTCGATATGTTATGTGCCGGGTACATGTGGTTCCTTGAGCGGGAGATGACTAATAACCGCCCCATCCCGCAGCCGGGGCAGGTACACGGCGTAGTCGGCACATTCCTGTATTAGTTCCGCATCGTGCGTAATACAGATGACGGTCGCGCCCGCATCCGCCAGTTCCCGCAACCGGGTGGCGATTGAGCGCAGGTGTTTAGCATCCACACCAGATGTCGGCTCATCAAAATCACCACCTGTTTCTTCCCGGCCATCGTTGCTCCTATTACGAGGCGCTGCTGCTGACCACCGGAAATAGCCGCAGGATGCTGGGACGAGAACTCGCTCAAATCCAAGGAGTCTAGGATTTCGGGCACATCCACAGCGGCCTTTTGGGCTTTGGTAAGCCCCATGGTGATTTCGTCGGCGACCGACTCTGCAAAAAGCTGACGGCGCACATCCTGCATGACAATACCGCAGGCACGCATACGTTCTTTCGGGTTCACCGGTACACCATCAAGCGTGATGGTGGCACCTTTTTCAGGTTGGGAAAGACCACAGATAATACGCGCCAAAGTACTTTTACCCGCACCGTTTGGACCACACAGGGCGGTAACTTTCCCCGCAGGAAAGTACATAGTGGAGATGTCGAGAACCGGCTGCCGTTCAAACCCCGCCTTAGGCTTATACGCAAATTTGAGATTGCGAATGCCTAGCCCTTTACTGTCAGGGCAGAGGGCAGGCGGTTGAGGAGCCTGCAGAGCAGGTTCTTTAAAAGCCCGTAACCCTAAGCTAGTGCGTTGCTCAGCAGTGAGCGCAAAGAATTCCTCACCGGTGTACTGGCCCACAAGCTTGCCCGCAGCAATACGGTATACCCGGTCGGCAACACCTTTCATGAAGTGAATACGATGTTCAGAAATCACCATAGTTTTACCCATGCGTTTCATATCCAGCAGCAGGTTGCGGAATTGGGTGATAGCGTGCGGAGACAGATTCGAGGTCGGCTCGTCAAAAGCAGCAGCGGCACCCGTGCGACTAGCGCGCAGGCGCAGGCTACCCGCTGCAGTTCACCCCCGGAGAGCCCGTGTATTTCCCGGTTTCATCAGGTGCGTTATACCTGTTTGTTCGGCAACCTCATCAATAGTCTCAAGAATCCGTGATGGTTCTACCCCCAGATTTTTCGAGGGTTAGGGCCATCTCTGAACGCACCGCCGAGGTGAAAAAAATTGGGTGCGCGGGTTTTGAAAAACCATTGCGGAACGGCTAGCCATATCGGCGAGTTTAAGCTCGTTCACATCGGTCCCGTTGACATGTACCGTCCCGGTCAGTTCACCGTTGTAAAACTGCGGAATGAGGGCGTTCATAGTGCGCAGGCAGGTGGATTTCCCGCTGCCCGATGCACCGACCAGAAGCACGGTTTCACCTGTGTTAATATGCAACGTTACGTTATCAAGAGTGAGTGTCTTCTCTTGACTGCCTGTACCCTCAGTATCGGCACCTGTGAAGAAGCTCGGGTAAGCGTAACTCACGTTCTGCATCTGCACGGCGAGTGGAGTTGTCTTGGTTATTAGCTTATCCATAACTGCACCCCTTCTGCGGCGACTAACATAATGCACAGTCCTATGGCGAGTGCATCGTAACGGGTGAAACGTGTGGGGATGATTGTGGTACGCGGGGCCCGTTCCGCACTTTTACCCACCCCGACGGCTTTCAGCAGTGCTGCCGCTGATAGTTCATCAACAATGCGGGTAGCAGACAGTAAAAACGGTATGAGAATAAGTTCTAGATGGCGCAGTGGGTGAAGGATCATCGCTCGGAGTCCGGGCTGAAGCCCGCGCAGTACCATTGCTTCTTGAGTGGATGAGAGCTCATCGCGAGCTATGGGGAAAAACCTGTACATGACCATAATCGGCACGTAAATAAATACGGGAACACGCAAACGGGTAAGAACAGCCGATACCTGGTGCGGGGTGATGGCAGTAAAAAACATAATGCCGAATGCCGCGGTGATATTGAACTTCATGAACCAGAATGCTGATACTCCCACGGCAACACTCACGTGGCTGGGGGCGATCACGGGAGGTACAAAAGCACAGATAACGCAGAGAAGCTCAAACCCTGCCCACCACATAAAGAGGCGCCACGGTAGGGCGCATAGGCTAAATAGTGCTGTGGTGATGATGCACAGCAGAATCAGCCAGGTAGCGCTGCTATTAATGGCAATAATGTTGGTGAAAAACGTCAGGAGTATGAGTGAACGGGGGTCGAGCTTCCCGCCGCCATGTACGGATACGCCCTCCGATTGAATCTGTGATTGTTGTGTACCTCGTGCCGCCCCAACTGATAGTTCAGGCAGCTCCAGAAACCCGGAACCCTCCATAGAAAGCACTCCTTTATGTCCTACTTAGCTTAAGCTTAGCAATATTTTTGGGGGTATAGTACATAAATTGCTTTTATGACAATATTTATATTTCCCTCTAGCAGGAAGAGGTGACGACTTCTAAACTGGAGGGCATGAAGAAAACCCGCACGCAACCTCCCGGCACACCACTATTTATTGGGGCAGCCATTGCAGGTCTATTGCACGCCGCACCCAGCTTTTACTGGATGTGCGGCGGGATGTGGCTGTTAGATACCGTGGGACCGATGGCTGTCAAACTACAGCAAGAGGGCAACGTGCCGGTGCGGTTTTTACTGGCGGCCGTGTTTATCGCCAAAGTTACGGGCGCACTTGTGCCGCTTATATACCATCTACGACCACCTGCGCACGCGTGGGTTCGCATTGTTTCTTGGGTGGGCTCTATAGTGCTTATAGGCTGGGGCGGCCGTGGAACTTTTGCGGGGTGGCAGCGTGTAGTAACTGGCAAAGCTTCCCTGGATAATCCAATCATCGCGGGGCACACCTACTTATGGAGTCCCCTTTTCCTCATATGGGGACTGCTGCTGTGCGGGGCGTTATTCGTCTCACGCGCTCGCCGCCAGAAAGTATCGGCAGCCTAAGTCAGGGGATACTGAGCGTATCTGCCGCCGCAAGGGTCTGCGCACCGGCATTGAGAAGATGCACGGCTTCTGCCAGTGCGGGTTGGTACAGTGGTTCAAGCTCCTGTTCTATGTCCCGGTCAAAAGCTGTGCAGAGCGTCTCATACCCCCAAAAAGCCCCGTACAGGCACCCACCAATTGCCGCAATCGTGTCAGAATCTCCGGGGGTATTCACCAGCGCCAGTATGCCGTCTTTCGGGCTTCTGAAAGCGCTAAAAACTCCCAGAACGTTAAAGAGGGCTTCTTCAGCCACCCAGCCTTCACCGAAAAAGGCGTTAGGGTTTCTTCCGCCCTGCAGCGCACAGATGAGGTCTGCCCACGACAGCTCAATATTATTCACCGCCTGCTGTACGAGCATTATGCCCGGCTGCAGGTACGCAAAAGGTGTCCCTTCAACAAGGTTCTGCAGTTCACCGCAAATAATGGTGGCGGCCGTAAAAATCTGTTCCCGCCGCACCAGCTGCCCGCTCAGGATACGATGTGTAAGGTTGGTGAAAAACGCGGCCGAGACTGCGGCGAGCATATGCTCGTGTGTAGTTTCGGATTGGAGTATGCTCAGCACTGTTGCCGTTTCCCGGTCGAACGGTAGCGCCCCCAGCCAGCCGGAGCGCATGATTGTTCCGTTGCCTTTGCTGTCGTTCCCGTAGGCGGGTTCTTTGCCGGTAAATGCAATAGCCGGATTCTTGCGGTAGTTATTAATGGAGCTCATGCAGGCGTTGCCGGGTGCCCGATTATTATGTTCGCTAGTCCCGAAGAGCACATATTCGTCAAGGAAGGCACGGCGGGCAGCATTGTGAAATCCTGTATCGAGCCGCGGTGAACGCAGCTTATGGCCGTATGCCCGCACTATCTTTTGGAGGGCCACCACATTATGCAGGCTCATTTGGGTATCGTCACTAATGATGAGTGTTCCGCTGATCCCCGTGACGGCTGGGGCATTCTCAAATTCTACGGGGTACCCCAGGGCATCTCCCAGAGCCAATCCGTAGACCATACCGCGAATACGGCTTTCGCGTTCCCCGGTGTTTACGCTCTGCTCTGTCACGGGCACCCCCTACTTAAACGGTGTTATTACCTACCACTTTATCGTCACTCGCTCAAAAACGCGCAAGGTAAAGCGGGGCAAAAAGATATGCACAGTGCGGCTAGCAGCACCTATCACTCACCAAACCACATGCGCGCCGTAACGCACATCCGTTCGGGCAGGTGGGTGAACAGCAGGGATTTAGGCCCTGCGGCTTCTACGTCGTTGTATTTCGCCTCGTCTACTAGCCACACGTGCACGGTTTTACCTCGGCAGTGAAGGTATATGCATTATTGAGTTTCCGGTAGGTGCCGCGAATGTTTTAGTGAATGAGAAAAACCTCGCCGTCACGTACTTCTAGGGGGTACACGCCAATCGTGTAATCAGCACCTGATACACATTCACCGGTGGTGAGGTCATACACCTCTTTATACAGAGGGGAGGTGATGGTTGGGTGCCCGTTCTTCTCTCCCACAATGCCGCGAGCAATAACGAGAGCACCGCTATTAGGGTCGAGGTGGTCGCAGGCGTAGTAGCCGTGCTTGGTTTTAAAGATTGCGTACTGATGACCTTCCACAAGAGCAACTTCGCCCCAGTTCTCTTCGAGGTCAGTTTCAGCGCAGATGCGGGTAGAGAGGGATTCGGGAGCCTGTGTGCCCATGAGGTTTCCTTCCTATCAGCTTGCCCCGCGCAGCTTATATAGAGTACACCGCTACCAGTAAATTTCAGCGGGATTCTTAGCAAGCCAGCAGGACAGCATAAGATATGTGCGACATTTGGATTTTACACCAAAAACACAACATAAAAAAATATGACTCCCGTTAGCTTGCAAAAGTACCCATCACCCTATTTTCCAGCTAGTTTAGCCTTACCTAAACCTCTTTCTTCTTAGGGTCAGAAACACCCAATATTTCCGCACAAAATCAAGGATTTTTTATAGAAATTTTGTTTCAAAACAGCACTAAGGACACCTTTCTCACCTGCGTTATGTGTAATATAAAGTTGTGACCTCTATGGAGACGCAGACACCCCCAAGAAAACCACACATTCCCACACTCGCTGTGGTTTACTCCATGCCGAACATTGGTACTCCCGCATACTAGGACGGCAACCCCAGTGGGCGCGCCTGCCGCAGTCACACGCACCATAAAACCAGGAAGGAAAAACATGTCGCAGCACACCACTGCAACATCAGGCCGTAATATACTCGTTGTTGGCGCAGGCCCCGCCGCGTGGCGTTTCGTACGTGCCTATCATGAAGGCGCTCAGGATGCCGGACGCGCCTCTGACACCATTACCGTTCTCAACGATGAACCATACATCCCCTACGATCGCGTTGCGATCGAGCAGCTCTTTAAAGACACCAACAAAGACCTTACCCTGGGCGACCCGGCACTCTGGGACGAGTCCACGATCAATCTGGTCAGCAACACCCGCGGCGAATCGCTCAACCGTGAATCACGCATCGTTAAAGGTTCAGACGGCGTAGACTACCCCTACGATGTGCTCGTGTTCGCCACCGGTTCAAGTGCGGTACGCATCCCGATTCCCAACGCAGATTCCGCCCACGTATTCCGTACCGCAGACGATGTTAAAAACATGGTCTCCGAAGTTGAGCGGCTGCAGACTAAACTCGGGCGTGCCCCCGCGCGGCATTGTCGTCGGCGGAGGCCTTCTCGGGCTGGAAGCCGCAGAAGGGCTCAAAGATCTCGGTGCTGAACCCACCATTCTTGATGTTGCCCCCTGGCTTCTCTCCGTGGAAGTCGATCAGGGCGGCGGTTACGCGGTCAACGCCCAGATCAAGGCAACCGGGATCGACATTGAAACCGGCGCGTTTATCTCTGCTATTAATAAAGATGCCTCAGGCGAGGTTATCTCGGTTTCCGTAGCAGATTCCACCTCAGACGAAGCTGTTATTCACCAGATTGATGCAGACCTCGTGGTCTTCGCAGCGGGTATTCGCCCCAACGATGAGCTGGCACGCACCGCTGGACTAGAGACTGGCGAACGCGGCGGTATTCTCGTCAATAATGCCTGCCACACAAGCGATGAGCATATCTGGGCCATCGGCGAAGTAGCCTGCGTACTTGGACGAACCTGGGGTCTGGTTGCCCCCGCCAACGCAATGGCAGATGCGGTCGCCAAGAATCTGCTCGAAGGCAACGAAGATGCTCAGGTCGAAGAGTTCGATATCGCCACGAAACTCAAGTTCTCGGGCGTACAGGTCGCTGGCTTCGGTGACCGCCGCGGCACCACGGAAGGCTGCCTCGAAATTCTCTTCGCAGACCCCGCGCGCGGCATGTACCAGAAGATCGTGACCAGCGGCGACGCCAAGACCCTCCTCGGCGGTGTTTTCGTGGGAGATACCGCTCCGTTCGATTCCCTCAAGCCGCTGCTGGGTCGAGAACTTCCGGCAGAGCCCAATGTGTACCTCACCGCAGCGGGAGGCGGCGACGGTATTCCCGATACCGAGCTGCCCGACGACGCCATTCTCTGCTCGTGCAACAACATTAGCTTCGGCGAAGTCCGTCAGGCAGTAGTTGACGGCAACCACGACGTACCAGCACTGAAGGCATGCACCACGGCTGGCACCCAGTGCGGCTCCTGCGTGCCCATGCTGCAGAAAACCCTCGAACAGCAGATGAAGAAGATGGGTATGACCGTCTCCAAGGCGCTGTGCGAGCACTTCGACTTCTCCCGTGCAGAGCTTGCGGAAGCGGTACGCCTGACCAACCTCGACGACTTCGATTCGGTCATTGCACGCTTCGGGCACGGCGGCGACGGCTGCGCTATCTGCAAGCCGACGGTCGCCTCAATCCTTTCATCTTTCCGCAACTCCTACGTGCTCGATGCCGGTCGCGGTGGAATACAGGAAACCAACGACCGTGCCCTGGCAAACATGCAGAAGAACGGCACCTACTCGGTTGTGCCACGCATCCCCGCAGGCGAAATTCCTGCTAAGAAAGCTGGCCGTCATTGCCGCCGTTGCGGACGAGTTCAACCTCTACGTCAAGATCACCGGTGCCCAGCGTATCGGTATGTTCGGTGCCCGGCTGGAGCAGCTGCCCTACATTTGGGAACGTCTTGTCGATGCCGGATTCGAGTCCGGTCAGGCATACGGTAAGTCGCTGCGTAACGTTAAATCCTGCCTCGGCTCAACCTGGTGCCGCTACGGCGTTCAAGACTCGGTGGGTATGGCCGTCGAGTTGGAGAATCGCTACCGCGGCCTGCGTTCACCCCACAAGTTCAAGTTCGGTGTCTCCGGCTGTAACCGTGAATGCGCCGAAGCACAGGGCAAAGACGTGGGCCTGATCGCTACCACCAACGGCTGGAACCTGTACCTTGGCGGTAACGGCGGCGCGAACCCCGCGCACGGGCGCCTGTTTGTTAAGGATGCTTCCAGCGAAGAAGTTGTTCGTTACATCGACCGTTACCTCATGTACTACATCCGCACGGCGGATAAGCTGCAGCGCACCGCCCGCTGGCTCGAAGACCTTGACGAAGAGCACGGCGACGGTTTAGCGCACCTGCAATCAGTACTCATTGATGACTCGTTGGGCGTCTGTGAGGATCTGGAACGTGATATGCAGCGCCACGTAGATTCTTACCAGGACGAATGGGCTGCCACCCTCAAGGACGAGCGCCGTCTGCGCCGTTTCCGCGCCTTCATTAACGAGCCCGATGGCAGCGATGAGGCCGCACACCTGTTTGTACTAGAGCGTGAACAGATCCGCCCCGCAACGCCCGAGGAAATCGCTGCAGCTGAGAAGGGCGAAGGCAACACGGTCCTGGTGACCGGTGCGAAAATCCCGGTCGGCCCGCCCAGCGCGCATAACCCCGTTCCGGCACAAGCCTAAGGACCGCCCATGTCACCTAAAATTCCGCCGTTTCCGCCGCGCGAATTTGCAACGATTGACGAGGTCCTGGCTGGCAGCTCTATCGGCTCCGCCGACCGTGAGGTTCCTTCCCCTGGCCCCCGTGCGGAAACACCCGGTAAGGTGTATATCGCTGGGGGCGGGCCGGGTGCCCTTGATTTACTGACCCTGCGTGCTGCACGGGCCCTCGGTGAAGCCGATGTGGTGCTGCTGGACCATTTAGCCCCGCAAGAATTTGCCAGTACTCCCCAAACGCTCTTATCGTTGATGTGGGTAAGGTGCCTGGCAAACACGCGGTGCCGCAGTCACGTATCCAGCAGCTCATGATTGATTATGCGCTCGCGGGTAAAACCGTGGTACGGCTCAAGGGTGGTGACCCATACGTCTATGGGCGTGGGGCAGAAGAGCTAGATGCGTGTATCGCGGCTGGGGTTGATGCTGAGGTTATCCCCGGTATTACCAGCGCAGTAGCGGTTCCGGCACGTGCGGCTATTCCCGTGACCTTGCGGAAGGTATCGTCCATTTTTACGGTGGTCTCTGGGCACTCTGGTTTGAACGAGGCCGAAGTGAATACCCTTGTGGCAACCCTGCGGGCTAATGGCACCGTGGTGCTTCTCATGGGTGTGCGCACCCTCCCTGATACCGTTGCTGCACTGACTGCGCACGGGATAAGCGCCGATACCCCTATGGCAACCATAGAGAACGGCTATTCCGACGCTGAACGAGTTACAATCACCACTCTCGAAAACTCCGGGCGAGACTGTGCGGAAGTAAAAGCTCCGGCTATTACCGTTATCGGAGAGGTGGTGTACTACGCCCGCGATGACCAGCAACAATTCGTGAGTGAAGTGCACGAAAAGCTCAGGGCGCAAAGCACCTCATAACCCGTTTAGGTGCTCGTATCTGCCTTCGGCGCATCCGTTTTAGGGTGTGGCCGTTGTGGAAGAAGCCCCCCGCCTACTGGATGTCCTGGTTTCCAGTGGCGGGGGCTTCTGCATGCCTCTTTGTGCCTCTGCGGCTAATTTCTGAGCGCTTCCATCACACGGTTCAGTGCACACGTGGCAATAATACGGGCTGAGGCCGTATCATGCGAGTTCACCAGCGGAGCTGCGACGGTTGTGCCGGGGCTGACGCGTTCAATATCACGGCGCATCTTTCCCGCGAAAAAACCCTCTGCCAGAAGATAGGGGGATGCGAAGCTTGGCTGTTCTGTCTCGGCCAGATCCGCCAGTTTCGGGTCTATGGCGGCTACGAAGCCGTTACGCACCGGCTCCCCCAGTTCAGCTTCAAGCAGCGCTGCGGCCTGACTCATATCCTCCCTGCCGTCTTGCCGGGAAGATCCCGCCGACCCCTGCACCACCATCCCGGCCCCCGGCGACCAGCCTGCCTGCTCTAGGCGTGCCCTCTGTAACGCGGCCAGGGAAGCATCTGGCCCTAGAGGTTCAGCGATACGCACCTGTGCAATACCACTATTTTTGGCAGCGCGCCGCAGATCAACCTGCGTGTGGAACCCTGTTGAGAGCAGAATCGGGACGATAACGCACAGCTCTTCTTTGGGTAACGCAAGCGCTGCCTCATCCACGTTTGGGGATTGCACATCGACATACGCCTCGTGTACCTGATACTGCGTATGCTGAGAGCCGCCGTGAGCTCTCAGCATATCGTCCAGTTCGACGCGAACTAGGTTGATGGCAGCGCGACCTTCAGCAGAGTCGGTGCCGTGCGCAGTGGCCAAAATATGTATGGTTTTCATATCTCGATTCTACTGAGAAGACAACTGGCAGGCACCCGTAAAGGTAGACTGGTCCTTTACCGTGTATCCCTCAGGTTTCGGCGTGAAAAGGGGCGCAGGACTGTTATCGAACCATACGGTAGATGAATGCAGCCATTGCGTCACGTTGCACAGGCTGCAGCGGACGGAAGGTACGATCAGGCCAGCCGTGCGCAATATTCTGGCTGTGCATCCAAGCAATTTCTTTATAGAACCCGTCATGTGGAGCCATGTCGGCAAAGGGTGAGACTGTCGGTGGCGTATAGTCTGGCTCCTGCGCGGCACGGTAGAAGAATGCCGCCAGCGCATCACGGTTTATAGGCGCATTGGGGCGGAACGTACCATCGGGGTAACCGGTGGTGATGCCGCGGCGGTGCAACCACACAATTTCTTTGTAAAAGGGGTGATCGGTGGGCACATCAATGAACGGGGATTCTTGGGGCAGCGTCACAGCAGGCGAGCCAGCTAGGCGATAGAAATAGGCTGCGACAGCGGCCCGTTCCACGCTTTCATGGGGGTGGTAGGTGCCGTTGGGGTAGCCGGTGGTGATACCACTCGCCGCTAACCATTCAATTTCTGGTTGCAGATGTGACCCGGCCGGAACATCGGAGAATGTGGGGTGTGTCAGTGGGGCGTTAAGGGTGATCGGGTCTAGCTCCCGGTTTTGTGGCAGCAGTTGGGTGCCGTCAAAGATGCGAGCGCCGTCGTCGGTCATGGTCAGTGGGGCTTTGTCGAGGCTTATGCGCCCATCAGCCACTTTGAGGTTCTCGGTGTTAATGGTGGCGAAATCCACGTTTGTGTAGGTTTTGCGCTGCCCATCTAGTGTGGAAATGGTTGCGTCGAGGGTGATTTTGCCGGAGGCTCCACCGTCACTGATGGTTATTCGTACACGGCTAAAACGCATATTGAGTTGGCTGTGGTTGCTGCGCAGGCTGAGTACACCTGGAATCATGATTGTTCCTGACCCGTTGGTGTAGCTGCCTGTACCGTTTTTCCAGATGAATTCGCCTTTGTCATTATGGGTGACATCGGTGAGGTCCAATACTGCTGAGACGTAAGGGTTGGAGGCGTACTCGCGGAGGGCGGGCATCACTCCCCAGTTGATGGTGCCGTTAGTAATAGCGTGATCGTTGTTTGTTGTGGCAGTCTGGGCCGCTGGGGCCGGTACCTGCTGGGTGGGGGATGCCAGTAGTGGTGTGGGTGTGAGGATGCTGGTGCTTGCGGTAAGGAGTACAGCGGCGGTCGCCATACAGATACGGTGACCCCGTCTGTGTAATACTCCGGTATGGTTGTGCTGGATGTTGGCATGTGTAGTGTAGCGCATGGTGCGTAACCTCTTTGTGTTAGTGTATGCTCCGCGCGCTGCAGTTCAGTTTTTAGGTATGCTGTAGTGCCTGTGTGCGGGGCATACGGTCGTACCGGTGACATTTCAAGAATAATGCGCGTGGTGGTTTTCCGTGCACCGGATGTGAGGATTCCAGCATTTTTGTTACAATAATCTCAATTTTTGATATCTTTTAGTAGTTTTATGCATAAAACGGGCCTGTGGCAGCGCCATGAATTCGCCGCCGCAGGCCCGTGACTGGGACCGTGGGTACGGCCTATTTATTACGGATAACCTTGAACTGGCTGGCCTGCGCAACGGGGCGCAGGGTAATACAATCAAGGTTCACATGGTGAGGAACGTTCAGGGCGAACACGACGGTTTGGGCAACGTCTTCGGCCACCAGGGGTTTCTCAACTCCTTCATACACTTTTGCAGCCATCTCAGCTGAGCCGAGCCTATTGAGGGAGAACTCTTCGGTGTGCACCATGCCGGGGCGGATCTCAATCACCCGCAGGTTATTGTCGGCTTCTTCAAGGCGCAGGGCCTCAGTCAAACCGCGCGCACCGAATTTGGCGGCATTGTACCCCGCCCCTCCTTCGTAGCCGCCTTCTGCTGCGGTTGAGGTGAGGTTAAGGATGCTCCCTTCACCGCTGGCACGTAATGTCGGAATGAACGCCCGCACAGTATTGAGGATACCGAGCACGTTAACCCGGTACATGGCCAGGTAGTCTTCCGGGCTGCCGTCAGCCACGCGGTCTAGGCCAATCGCTCCCCCGGCAATATTGACGAGAGCATTCACGCGACCACCGGTTTCAGCGAGGATGTTCTTGGCCGCGGCCCTTACGGCGGTTTCATCAGTGACGTCGCAGGTAACAGGGTGCGCACCGGTTTCGGCTTCAAGAATCGCGAGACGTTCTGCGCGGCGGGCTAGAGCATACACGTTCCAGCCAGTGGCGGTGAGCTGTTGGACGGTGGCGCGGCCTATGCCGCTGGAAGCACCGGTAACAACAGCAACTTTACCGGCTTGTGAGTTGGGGGCGAAAGGGTTTGCGGGCATAGGTGTAGGTTCCATCATGCTTTTAAGGGTACAGCCGGTGGTTGTGTGGCGCAGAGTATTACACGCTTAATAGTGATTTTTATACTCACTGTATAAAGCGTGTGCCACTAAATACTGAGGTGGGAAAATGTGTGGGGATTTTTGCAGATGTGAGTGAGATTATGGATTAGAGTGTTTCAAGATTTGGGCGTCTTCAGTCAATAGTATAGGGCGAGATATGTGCGCCTTTTGCGCTTTTATAGGCGTACATCCTACAACTGAAGTAGACATTTCAGATGGTATGGGCTGTATTTTTTATACTCCCATTTCCACCAAGATTCAGTGTTGGTTATAAACTCATTTAAATGTATCTGCTAAAACCTCTTTGATGTCCCAAAAAAAATTTAAATAGCTAAACCGGCTATCTATACCATTAGAACTTTTGAGAGAACCTCCGTCTCCGCAACAGTGCGCAAAGTATACCTAGCGACTAACGGTCTGGGTTACTTTTTACGGCGCGGCAGACCCCATTTGGAGCGTTCCCCGTCACGAAACCCCAAGCGATGCTCAAAATGCCGTGAGCTGCTTCCGGTTTTAGTAGAATCTGGAGGTACAGTACCGGCCCGAGCAGCCAATAGGTAGAGAAGCCCAGTGCCCGGCACAAACAGAATAAGCGGTAGTACGAAATTTAGGCGAGCTTCGCTATAGCGGGTGCGTGTGGTCAAATGCCACAGGCAGAAACCAACAATTGCTGCATGTACGATAAGTAGCGTAATTTCGAAACTATACATAGGGAACCCCCCTTACGTTGTCCCGGCAGATACCTTAATCCTACGCCTCTTTCTGTGGCTGGCGGAAGAGATGCAACCACCATCACCCAGATTTTCTGCACAGCTCCCCTACCATCAGGCGTTCTCCTCTTATTCTTGTGATGCTGCGGCTTCTTCAGAGGGCGGCGTCCCACCCAAAAGTGAAACGCCGCCCCAATACGCGCAGATTCTTTGTGCGTTCTCTATTTGCTAGCGGTTCAGGTGCTTGTACCGGTAGATGAAAGCAGCCATTGCGTCACGATTAATGGCGTTGCCCGGGCGATAGGTTTTATCGGGCCAGCCGGTGCTAATCTTCCGGTCGGCAAGCCAAGCAATTTCTTTATAGAACTGGTTGTTGGTAGAAACATCTGCAAACGGGGACTGGGCGGGCGCTAAGTACGCGGGTGAGCCAGCGGCGCGGTAGAAGAACGCCGCCATTGCGTCACGGTTTACAGGCGCATTAGGACGGAACGTACCATCAGGGTAGCCGGTGGTGATGCCTTGATCACGCATCCACGAGATTTCCTTGTAGAAGGGGTGGGTGGTGGGAACATCACTAAATTTTGAGGTGGCCGGTGCGGTGTATTCGGGTGAGCCCGCCATGCGGTAGAAGAAAGCAGCCATCGCGCCACGTTCAACATTTCCCTGCGGGCGGAACGTGCCGTCTGGATAGCCGGTGGTGATCTTCTGCTGGGCGAACCACTGGATTTCCGTGTAGAAGGCGGCCCCCTCAGGAACATCTGAGAACACTGCATGAGTTCCCCGCAGCCCGGCGTTTACAGTAAGCGGGTCAAACCTGTATTCCTCGGCTTTGTTATAGAACCCGGAGAATGCTTGAGCACCCGCCGGAGTGAGGGTTACAGCGGCATTATTGAGGGTGAGTGTGGATCCGTTCACGCGAACCGAGCTGGTGTCGACGGTAGCGAACTCGGTGTCTTTAAACACGTGATTATTGCCCTGCATATCTAGTGAGGAACCGTCAAGGATAAGCTTGCCTTCGCGCCCGTTCAACTGCAAACGGACGTTTGTGAAAGTCATATCAAGTTTCCCGTGGTGGCCGGTGATATGCAGAGTGCCGGGGAAATTGATAGTGCCAGACCCGTTCTGGTAGGTGCCGGTGCCCGCAGACCATTTAAAGGTGCCGTCAGCATTACGCGCCAGACCGTTGGTAGTCTCGATACGTGAGCCAACCGCAGGCTTGGCCAGGTAATCACGGAAGGACTTTTTCAGTCCCCAGTTCATGGTGGCGTTCTGAACCACCTGGGAATTCGCGGCGGGGTTAACTGCATCGGTCACAACCGCCGCAGGGGCCTGCTCAACGGCGGTTGCCGCGGGTACGGTGGCGAGTGTACTTACGCTCAAGGCTGCTGCTACCAGCAGGGCAGCAGGACGTTGCGCTCTAATAATCACAGAAAAATCTCCTTCGACATGATGGTGCGCTGTCACGGTCGCTGATTTAGCACATCACAGCTAGATACTAAGGTTATCCTATTTTCTAAATAAAGTGGTACTGCTTATTTTCTTGCACTGCTGCTTGAAGGTGCGGTTCACAGGCCCCGCAGCCGAGGCCTGCAGCAGGGTGCGTGGTTTTGCCTGCTGCCACCTACTAAATGTGAGAAAATAGCCCCTATGGCTGAAAATACTCAGGGCTCAGACTCGCCCGCACAGATTAACGTTCCTGATCGTCCCGCGCTCGAAGGCCTCGAAGAGAAACTCTCCGAGCGCTGGGCACAGCAGAAAACCTATGCCTTCGACGAGAACACGACGCGCGAACAGGTTTATTCGATTGATACCCCACCGCCGACCGCATCCGGCTCGCTCCATGTGGGGCACATGTTCTCCTACACTCAAACCGACGTTATCGCCCGCTACCAGCGTATGAGCGGTAAGAATGTCTTCTATCCTTTGGGCTGGGATGATAACGGCCTGCCCACCGAACGTCGCGTACAGAACTACTACGGTGTGCTGTGCGACCCTTCCGTTCCCGATAACCCAGATTTTCGCCAGCTGATCCCGCTCAAGGCCGATGGCTCGCCCAAACCCGACCGCAGCCAGGCAAAATGGCCGCGTATTTCACGCAATAACTTCATCGAGCTGTGTGAAGAACTCGCTGTTGAAGACGAGAAAGTTTTCGAGCATCTTTTCACAACCCTGGGGCTTTCCGTCGACTGGTCCCACACCTACCGCACCATAGATGCGCATTCACGCAAAGTCTCGCAGCTTGCATTCCTCAAAGACCTTGAGGCGGGTAACGCTTATATGGCGGAGGCGCCGACCATGTGGGACGTTACCTTCCGAACCGCCGTAGCGCAGGCCGAGCTTGAAGATAAGGAACGCGACGGCGCCTACCACCGTATTAGTTTCCACCGCGAAAACGGCGAAAAAGTCTGGATTGAGACTACCCGCCCCGAGCTGCTGCCTTCCTGCGTGGCGCTGGTGGCGCATCCCGATGATGAACGGTATCAGCCGCTCTTCGGCACGAAGGTGACTTCTCCCCTATTCGGTGTTGAGGTTGAGGTGAAGGCGCATCCGCTGGCCCAGCCCGATAAGGGGGCAGGTATCGCCATGATCTGTACCTTCGGCGATACCACCGACGTTACCTGGTGGCGTGAATTGCAGCTTCCGACCCGTGCCCTCATCGGGCGTGACGGCCGTTTCTCCCGCGAAACTCCCGAATGGATTACCTCTGCCGAAGGCCGCGAACGCTACGAACGTATGGCGGGCACCACCGTCTTTACCGGTCAGAAGACCGTAGTTGAGATGCTTGTCGAAGCTGGCGAGATGGAGGGTGAGCCGAAAAAAATTAAGCACCCCGTCAAGTTCTATGAGAAAGGCGATAAGCCCCTTGAGATCGTGGCTTCACGCCAGTGGTATATTCGCAACGGTGGTCGCGACGCCGAGCGCCGCGAAAAGCTCATTGAGCGCGGACGCGAAATCAACTGGGTTCCCTCCTTTATGCGCAGCCGCTACGAAAACTGGGTGGAAGGTCTTAACGGCGACTGGCTGATCTCCCGTCAGCGTTTCTTCGGCGTTCCGTTCCCGCTGTGGTACCCGCTTGATACCGAGGGTGAGCCGGATTATGAGAACCCGATTCTGCCGACTGAGGATATGCTTCCGGTGGACCCGGCCTCGCAGGCCGCCCCCGGATATTCGGAAGATCAGCGTGGTGTGCCCGGCGGATTTATTGCCGATCCAGATGTTCTCGATACCTGGGCTACTTCTTCACTCACCCCGCAAATCGCGACCGGCTGGGCCACAGATCCTGAGCTGCACGCAAAGACCTTCCCGATGGATCTTCGCCCGCAGGGACACGATATTATTCGTACCTGGCTCTTCTCCACCGCCGTGCGCGCCGAGACCCTGGCGTCCTCTGTACCTTGGTACAATACCGCGCTGTCGGGATGGATTCTTGACCCCGACCGCAAGAAAATGTCGAAGTCCAAGGGCAATGTTGTTGTCCCGCACGATGTGCTCGATAAGTACGGTTCGGATGCGGTACGTTATTGGGCGGCTTCGGCTCGTTTGGGTGCTGATACCGCCTATGACGAAGGTCAGATGAAGATCGGCCGCCGTCTGGCGATTAAACTTCTCAACGCCTCAAAGTTCGTGCTGAATTTGGGTGCTACCGAGAAATCGGTGATTACCTCACAGGCGCAGGGGCGGGTGCTCACGAACGCACTGGACCGTTCCCTGCTTGTGCGCCTAGCCTACTTGGTTGAGGAAGCAACGGCAGCTTTTGAGAAATACGAGTACGCTCGTGCCCTCCAGATTGCGGAGAGCTTCTTCTGGTCTTTCACCGACGATTTCGTGGAGCTCATTAAGGACCGTGCCTACGGTGCTCGCGGTGAGACCGAGCAGGCTTCCGTGTTGGCGGCTCTCGCCACCACCCTGGATGCGCTGCTGCGGCTCTTCGCGCCCTTCCTGCCGTTTGTGACCGAAGAGATCTGGTCGTGGTGGCGCGCGGGCAGCGTGCACCGCGCACCCTGGCCGCAGGCTCTGCCGGTTCTTGAGGGTGCTCTGCTGGCGGATTACAGCGCGAATAACCCGACCGCCGGTATTTCGGCGCAGTGGGTGCTCGCTGATGTAAACCCCGATCAGATTGAGAACCTCAAGCAGATTCTTCCCGATGTTGCCGAGGCCCTGGGGCGTCTGCGTAAGGAGAAGAGCGACCGCAAGGTGAAGCAGCGTGCCGAGGTGAAGACCGCCCAGGTGAATGCCCCCGCCCAGAAGCTGGGGCGTATTACGCTGGGGCTGGATGACCTGAAAGCGGCAGCGAACGCCCACGAACTGGTGTTCGTTGAGTCTGAGGGTGAGCTCACGGTCAGCGGTTTTGAGCTGGTGCCTGAGGACACCGAACAGTAGCACACCCGCAAGTGATACATGATAAAGTGCCGAAGTATCGGGGTTTTACGTCCCGGTGCTTCGGCGCTTTTATGCCCCCATACTGTAACCCCGACAGCCTAAGAGACAGGAGCCGCTCATGACTACCGCCCAAGGCGATTCTGACGGTGCCGTGCCCGAACCTGCACCTGCCGGACCGCCGGTGTACCGTGGTGATCTTGAGCACCGTGGCGAGTATCAGGATATTGTGCCCAAGAGCTTCTGGACAGGGTTTACGGATACGGCGTTTTTCATTTTTGCGGGCGTCGCCTCACTGGTGCTGACCATTATGCTGCTAACCTCAAGTTTTACTCACTCGTGGTGGGGCCTGCTGTTGGCGCTCGTGTTCTGGGGGTTCACCGCCTATCTGACACTACCGCGTTTCCACGCGATTATGAGCCGCATCTATGTGCCGGATTATTTTATTGGCCGCACCCGAACCTCCGACGGTCTGCTGGGTGACCCCGTGAACCTGGGGCTGATTGGTACTGAAGAGCAGATTCACCAGGCCATGTTGAACGCAGGCTGGACCCGCGCCGACGAAGTGACCTTGGCGTCATCATGGAAAATTGTGGTGTCGACACTTACCCGCCGCTCGTATGCGGAGGCCCCGGTTTCTCCGCTGAAAATTTTTGGGCGTGTACAGTCCTTTGCCTACCAGCAGGAGGTTGATGGAAACCCTGAGAAACGCCACCATGTGCGGTTCTGGAAAACCCCCGATGGGTGGCTTCTGCCCGGTGGCCACCGGGTGGACTGGCTGGCCGCCGGAACCTACGATTCGGGGGTGGGGTTTTAGTTTCTTCACTTTGCAGGTGACGCACCGTATTGACGCGCAGACTGATTTTGAGCGTGACTATATTGTGGAGTCTATTCAGTACGCCTACCCGCAGACTGAGGTTGAGGTGATTAAGGATTTCTCGACCGGCTATCACGCGCGTAACGGCGGGGGCGACACCATTGTGACGGATGGTGCTTTACCGATTGTGACCCTGCGGAACGAGGGGCTTGAGCGGCAGGATGCGGAAGCCCGAGATGTGCGTCTTACCAGTGCGCACGATATTGCTGAGAAGCTGCCGATTGTACTGTTAACGGCGTCGCTGATGCTGGTGATTTCGAGTGTGGCCGAGCTAGTCACTTCGATATTGACGGTGGCGAACCGCCACGAACTGGTGTCGAATTTGACGGGTCAGGGCTCGGATACGGCAATGGTTCAGGTGCTGAACGGGCCGGAGGGTGATACGTTCATGATTTTTACGTTGGTTGCGGCCATAGCAGTGGTGGTTATTTTTGAGTCTATACACATGTTTATGCTGTGGGCTACTCTGCGGGGTTCGTCGAAGGCACGGCGGATGGTGCTGCTTCTGCTGGTGGTCGGCTTCGCAGCCCAAGTTGCCTCAGTATTTGCGGCTGGTGAGGCGTTGACAATCAGCTCCCTGTTCTTCCAGTTGGGCGTGGCGGTGTTTGCGATGCTCGGGTTCACCTCGGACGCTGCCGTGGATTACACTGCCTCCCGCAACTTTTAGGCTGCGTAACCTGGAGAAGATCCGCGAAAAAGTACGTCGCAAGGCAATCCATCAGTAGCCACGTCCCCTTGCCGGCGCATATTTATAAGAGCATAGGGGCGGGGTGCCCACCATAACCGGTTATGGTGGGCACCCCGCCCCTATTCGTAAAAGCACCGTGGTGTGACTACTGGGCGTCACCGTCTTCGCCGTGGAAGATAGGCCCGACCGTACGGGTGCGTTTGAGCTCAAAGAACCCCGGGTATGAGGCCAGCGCCACGGCACCATCGAACACTTTACCGGCCTCTTCCCCACGGGGTGAGGGTGAGAGCACAGGGCCGAAGAACGCTACACCGTCAATGGCAATGAGCGGAACACCCACATCGTCACCAACCTTCTCAAGGGCCTGCGCTACTGATGCACGCAGCGGCTCATCGTATTCGTCAGTGGTCGCGTAGTTCACCAGTTCTGCGGGAAGTTTCGCCTCCGCCAGGGCAGCCTCAATAGCGGGCAGGTATTTATCGCCTTGTGCGGTGTTCTTCTGGTGGTGGATCTGCTCGCCCAGCGCGTCATAGAGAGGCTTCAGCGCATCATTGCCGTGCAGCTGGGCGGCAGCGGCCACCACTCGGGCCGGGCCCCAGGCGTTATCCATCATGGCACGGTAACCGGGGTCAAGGTCACGTCCTTCATTCAGCACTGACAGGGAGAATGGGTGCCAACGCACCTGAATATCACGGACTTTCTGCACTTCCCCAATCCAGCGGGAGGTAATCCAGCACCACGGGCAGGTGGGATCAAACCAAAAATCGACGGTAGTTGTCACAGGATTTTCCTTTCTTCTGTATCAGCTTCGTTGGCGCCCCATCGTTGGGACACTTATGCAGACCTCTCCCTTTAGGCGGCCTTTTTCTTTGCGGCGGTGCTGCTCTTGCGAGTGCGCGGTTTCGCGGGCTTCTCAATGGCCTCCAGCACATACGCAGGTTCGCTTTCTCCCCTGGCTGCTGCCTCCGTAATCACCACAGCGGTAATATCGTCACGATCGGGAATGTCGAACATGATGGGCAGCAGGATGCTTTCCATCATGGCCCGCAGCCCGCGTGCGCCGCTGTTTCGTTCGGCGGCGCGGTGGGCGACTATCCGTATTGCTTCTTCCTCAAACATGAGGTCTACGCCGTCTAGGGCGAACAGGTGTTTGTATTGTTTCATGAGCGCGTTCTTCGGCTCGGTGAGTACCTGGTACAGCTCCTCCTCGGTGAGTTGCTGCAGTGTGGTTACTACGGGCAGGCGTCCAATCAGCTCTGGGATTAGCCCGTAGTGTGCCAAATCGTCGGGGGTTAGATCGTTCAGGTATGAGCCAGTATTTTTTCCGGTCTCCAGTTCCGCGCCGAACCCGATCCCTGCGGGGGCTGTGCGTGAGGCCACGCGTTCCTGAAGCCCGTCGAAAGCGCCCGCGACGATGAACAAAATATGTGACGTGTCAATCTCTAAGGTGGTCTGTGTGGGGTGTTTACGCCCTCCCTCGGGCGGCACCCCGCAACGGTTCCTTCAATAATTTTTCAAAAGCGCCTGTTGCACGCCCTCACCCGAGACGTCACGGGTGATTGACATGTTCTCGCCTTTACGCGCGATCTTGTCGATTTCGTCAATGTAAATAATGCCGCGTTCGGCCTTTTTTTACATCCCCGTCAGCGGCATTAATCAGGCGCAGCAGAATGTTTTCAACATCATCCCCCACATATCCCCGCTTCGGTGAGAGTGGTTGCGTCCACGAGGGCACAAGGTACGTCTAGCTTTTTAGCGAGCGACTGGGCCAGGTAGGTTTTACCGCACCCGGTGGGCCCAATCATGAGGATATTCGATTTACCCAGGTCAATCTGCTCCCCCAGACTCGCAGCAAGGGTGCGTGAGGACAATAGCGGGTTATCCGACTCTTGGATGCGTTTGTAATGGTTATAGACGGCCACCGCCAGGGTGCGTTTGGCGTCCTCTTGGCCCACCACATAGTCCTGTAGGTGGTCAAAAATCTCGCGGGGCGTAGCGAGAGTCCGCTGCGACCGAACCTTGGGGGCTGTCTCGCGTTTCGTCTCTTCTTCGAGAATATCGTTGCACAGCCCCACACACTCGTTGCAAATATTTACGTTGGGACCGATCACGACTTTACGCGCGGGTGTGCGCGGCTTATCGCAAAACGAACACCGTACCCCTGGTGAGGTGTCGATTGTATCCACGGGCATCCCTTTCCGTTGTGGGCCCATTACAGCACGCGAACCTAGTGCGCAGCGGGCCTTTTACAAGGCTACCGCAGATTATTCAGGAACGCAGACGCCGAGGTGTCATTGAACCTCTTACGGTAGATTATCGGCGAGTATGACGAAGATTGCGAAATGTGACGAGTTTAAACTTCTGCGAGCGAAAACATGGCATGTGCAGTTGATGCATAGTTCCCGTTCGGGTCCAGGGATGTTACACGGGCCTTGCCTCAAAGACCGGCGTGATTCTTATGCGCATAGTACGTGAGGGCGGCGGCCTACCCAGCTATACCGGGTAGGCCGCCGCCCTCACGTTTAACACGGTCAGCAGTTCCCCGCATAAAAACCGGGGGTTAGCTTCTAGGTGTAAGACTCAGGGGTGTTAATCGCAGGTTTGTTGAGCTTACGCGAGTCTAGTACCTTATCGATCAGGCCGTACTCCAACGCGGCAGAGGCAGTCAGGATGTTATCGCGTTCAATGGAGCGGTCGACATCCTCATAGGTCTTCCCGGCATGCAGCGCCAAAGTCTTAGCGGTCCACTCACGCATACGCATCACTTCATTAGCATGGATTTCCAGGTCAGATGCCTGTCCACCCTGCTGCCCGCTCAGTGCCGGTTGGTGGATAAGCACGCGGGCGTTCGGCAGCGCAAGACGCTTACCCGGAGTACCAGCGGCCAAAAGTACAGCCGCAGCCGAGGCCGCCTGCCCCAGGCACACGGTCTGAATCTCGGGGCGAATATACTGCATGGTGTCATAGATAGCGGTCATCGCGGTGAACGAGCCACCAGGCGAGTTAATGTACAGGGTAATATCCCGATCCGGGTCCTGCGCTTCCAGCACCAGCAGCTGCGCCATAATATCATCAGCTGAGGCATCATCCACCTGAATGCCCAGGAAAATAATGCGATCCTCAAATAGCTTTGCATACGGGTCCTGGCGTTTGTACCCGTAGGGGGTACGCTCCTCAAAGCTGGGAAGCACATACCGGTTCGACGGCATCTGCGGCGCAATATCATTCGGCAGGTAATTCATATCTTCTACTACTCCCCTACTTGCTTTCCTGAGCGAACTGTCCACCGGCAGTAGTCGCAATATGGTCGAAGAACCCGTAATCTAGCCCCTCCTGAGCGGTAAACCAGTTATCGCGGTCATTATCCTTCAGGATGGTTTCAAGGGTTTTACCAGTACGCTCAGCAGTGATCTCAGCTAACCGCTTCTTCATATCAAGAATCAGCTCAGCCTGAGTACGAATATCAGAAGCCGTACCACCAATACCGCCCAGAGGCTGGTGCATAAGAATACGCGCATTGGGGGTAGCGTAACGCTTACCAATGGTGCCAGCGGTTAGCAAGAACTGCCCCATGGAAGCAGCCATACCAGTCACCACTGTCACCACATCGTTCGGGATAAGTTGCATGGTGTCGTAAATAGCCATACCCGCGGTCACCGAACCGCCCGGCGAGTTAATGTACAGGTAGATGTCAGCCTTCGGGTCCTCAGCCGAAAGTAACAGCATCTGCGAGCAGATCAGGTTAGCATTCGAATCACGCACCTCAGAGCCGAGCCAAATAATACGCTCTTTAAGCAGGTGATTATAGACATAGTCTTCCTGGCTGCCAACAGCTGTGGATGCCATGCGTGCGGCGGCACTACCGGATCCAGTGGGCAGGGGCATGTAGCCTGACATATTCCCCTCTTTTTCTTAACTAGGAGGCTCGCGCTGTCCCCTCTACGGGATACGCGACATTTGCTTGAGTACTACAATACCCCCTCTCCCCTTGCTGGTGTGCGGGTTCTTGCCGTAGTTCGCCAGAGGGCGAACGGTTACGCCCTTCGAAGCCACATACCCCGCGCCAGCACCACCCGCTAAGTCTTGTTCTTCACCAGCAGTTTTAAAATATTGTGGGCGCACCCAAACCTAGCGGTTGGATGCGCCCACAATATGAGGTTAGGCCTGTTCAGCCAGCGGGAGTAACGAGGCTGCTACTTAGCCTCTTCTTCCTTGTTGTCCTCAAGGTATGAGGACAGGTCCACAACGTTACCCTTGGAGTCCTTCACCACAGCCTTCTTCAGCACCTCAGCCAAAGCCTTGGAGCGGCGAACCTCGCCCACCAGCATACCCGCCTGGCCGGAGCCATCCAGCATCTGAGCAAACTGGTTCGGGTCCATGCCGTACTGGGAGCTCATCGTGATGATGTACTCGATCATCTCGTTCTGGTTAACCTCAACCTCTTCGGCGTCGGCGATAGCATCAAGCACCATCTCGTTCTTAAACGCGGTCTTGGTGTTCTCACGAACCTCAGCGCGGTGCTCCTCAGTGTCGTGGTCAGCCTCAGCGTTCGGGTTGTTGAAGTGCTGCTCCAGCTGGTCCTCGATAACCTTCTCAGGCACCGGAATCTCAACCATCTCAACGAGCTTAGCCAGCACCTTATCGCGTGCCTGCGAACCCTGATCGGCGACCTTAGCCTCGGAGACCTGCTTCTTAATGTCTTCCTTCAGCTCATCAATGGTGTCGAACTCAGAGGCCAGCTGGGCGAACTCGTCGTCAGCTTCGGGAAGTTCACGCTCCTTCACGGCGGAAAGCTTCACCTTAATAACAGCCTGCTCACCGGCGTGATCCCCACCAGAAAGCTTGGTCTCGAACGTTGCGTCCTCACCAGCCGACAGGCCCAACAGAGCCTCGTCAATACCCTCAAGCATGGTGCCCGAACCGATCTGGTATGACAGGTCGTTGGCAGCATCCACCTGCTCACCGTCAATTTCGGCCGCAATGTCAATGGTTACGAAGTCGTTATCTGCTGCGGGACGCTCAACAGTCTTCAAAGAACCGAAACGCTCACGCAGCCCGTCAAGGGCTTCCTTCTCGTCGTCGGCGGTTACCTCAACGTCATCAACCTCAACCTCAATCCCCTCATACTTGGGAAGTTCGATCTCGGGTCGCACAGTCACCTCAATGGTGAGCTAACATCAGCTTCGCGCTCCTGCACGGTGGGCTGAGACTGCACGTTCAGTTCCGGCTGAGCCAGCGGCGACAGTTCATTCTCACCAAGAGCCTGGGCGTAAAAATCGTTCAGAGCCTCATTCAGAGAAGCCTCAACAATATAGTCGAAGCCCGCACGCTGCTCAATCAGCTGCTTAGGCAGCTTGCCCTTGCGGAAACCGGGGACGCTAATCTGCTCGGCAAGGTTCTTGTAGGTGCGGTCCAGGTAAGGCTTGAACTCGGCGAAAGGAACCTCGACCTCAATTTTTGCCAGGGTCGGGTTGAGCTTCTCGACGGCGGTCTTCACGTCCGTTGATCTCCTCGTAAGTAGTTCGGTGGCGGAACGTTCTCTGAACCGCTCATGGTGTCTGAAAGGCGCTGGGTGAGCCTATTTCCGTCGGGGCGACAGGATTCGAACCTGCGATCTCCTGCTCCCAAAGCAGGCGCGTTAGCCAAGCTACGCCACGCCCCGTAAGGTACTTTTCGCATACCCAACACACAAGTTTAGCGGGTATTTGGGTAAATGCCTAACAGGGGCCGCATATTTATGTTCCTGAGCGGCCACAGCGGCCCCAACAGGCCGCTGACAACGGTTTTTATATTAAACCTCACGTTAAGACCTTGTGTTTTGAGGCTCTCAGCCCTAGCATATATAAAGACACGGAGGTAAGCATGAACCTGAAAACATATGACGCTATTGCCCACCGGGAAGGAACCGGGTGGGTTGTTGACGTGCCTGAGCTAGAAACAGCTGGGCAGCCAACTAACTTTAGCGGTATTCTTTTAGCAGCCACAGAAGCTATCTCCCGTGCCACCGGGCTGGAACCCGGAAATTTTGGGGTGCGGCTGGTGATCTAGCCCGCCCGCTTCTTTGACGTTAACGGCATTAGCCCTTGTCACAGGTTATTTCAGCAAGTTAGCAAAAATCAGCGGCTTCGTCCCTGCACCCAAGCCAGGGGCAGGTAATTTTTAACCTACTTCTCAAAGCACAAAGAGACCCAAAGGTAAAAACCTTTGGGTCTCTTTGAGTGAGGGGATGACGGGAATCGAACCCGCGTCATCAGTTTGGAAGACTGAGGCTTTACCATTAAGCTACATCCCCAAAGAACTCACTTAGATTAGCGGCATATGTTTGAAGCTGTCAAGTTCTACCCAAAACCACCCCGAACATACGAGTTATTTCTGGCACCCAGGGCACCAGTAAAGTTTACGCCCGGCGATTTCTTCCATGCGGATGGTGGCACTGCATCGCGGGCACTTCTGCCCGTGGCGCATATACACATAGTTTGCGTGATCAGGCCACGCCTCAGTTTCAGGGATACCGGGACGATCCTGCTGCTCGGTGGTAATGATTCTGCCCACACGCACACCAATGGTGAGCAGATGCTTATTATCGTCCCACAGGCGGCGCAGCTCATCATCACTGAGTGTCTTCCCGGGGCGTAACGGGTCAATTTTCTGGCGGTACAGCGATTCGGCACGAAAAATATTACCCACCCCGGAAATAGCTGCCTGATCCATGAGAATCACCCCGATCGGGCGGCTGCTTTTAGCGGCGGCACGGTAGAACTGCCCCGGGTCAGCATCAGCGTTCAGCGGATCTGGCCCCAGCTTCCCACGCACCACAGCAACCTCGTCCGGGGTGAGAGTACGGCAAACAGTGGGGCCCACAAGGTCAGCCCAACCATGCTCCGAGACGATACGGCAGCGAGTAGTTGCTTTTGGCTGAGGAGGGCCAGAATACTCGGGGCGCTCCCCACCACTGTATTCTTTCTCACCAATCTTGCGAGGCGCCCCAATACTTGAGGCGCCTGTGAACGATTCGTCCCCGCCAAAACTCCAGTTGCCATAAATCCCCAGGTGCACGTTCAACGTCAATTCGTTGTCGAACCCAACAAAAAGATGCTTACCGTGCGCAAACGCCTGGGCAATACGTGCCCCATCAACCAGCGCAGCCCCTTCAGCGTAGCGGCCCTGCGGGCTAGTAACACGCACCCGCTCCCCGGTAAACACATCGTTGAATTGGCGGGCTATACGGTGAATAGAGTGGCCTTCAGGCACGCGCTTCTCCTTAGCGGTAGGGGCAAAAGTGGGGCGGGACTTATTTATTCGTCAATATGTTTGCCAGCGATCTTCCCGGTCCGCTCATACTCGCCAAGCTGCCCAATACGACGGGCGTGGCGTTCCTCTCCGCTCCAGGGGGTGCTGAGGAAAACTTTAATGATTTCCAACGCCTCATCCGGTGAATGCTGGCGCCCACCCACAGCAACCACTTGCGCATTATTATGATCGCGTGCGAGCGCCGCCGTACTGTGGTTCCAGGCTAGGGCTGCGCGGATACCTTCAACCTTATTAGCAGCCATCTGCTCCCCGTTACCGGAGCCGCCAAGCACAATGCCAAGAGAATCAAGCCCGGCATCACGGTCACGTTTCACCGCGAGAGCCGCGTTAATGCAGAAGCTGGGGTAATCATCCAGCGGGTCATATTCGGTGGGGCCGTGGTCGATCATCTCGTATCCTGCGGCGGTGAGTTTCTCAATCAGGTAGTGGCTCAGCTGCAGACCGGCGTGGTCGGTGGCGATGTGTACGCGCAAGGGAGGTTCTCCTATGATTGTGTGCCCGGCGGGGCTGCTGGTGACATGCTCACCCCAGGCCGCTGGTGCTGGCAGGTGCGGGGTGTGCCCTCATTAACTGTAGCGAATACAGCGGTATTCCTGTAACTGACAACATGCCGCAGACGGGCTTTTATGGGCGGGCCTGTGGGCAACGGTTTTTCGGGTGTTATCCCGCCGGGCATACGGTAAGATTGTGGTTTGAGGCACTGTTGCGTGGCTCTGTACCCCCACGCCCCAGATAACCAGCTGACACCCGCGACATTGCGGGGCTAACAGCTGTGATGACGGTACCAAAACCATATACATTTAGAAAGGGAACCTATGCCCGGCCTGAACCTAACCCGCGATGAAGCGATTGAGCGTGCCACAGTCATTAAGCGCGTGCACACCTACCGTATTGAGCTTGACCTGCCCAGTGACAAAGATGTTTTTACGTGTAAAACCGAGATCCGTTTTGACGCGGTACCCGGCGCATCCACGTTCATTGACGCTATCACCAGCACGGTGCGTTCGATTGAACTGAACGGTGAACAGTTGGATACCGGCCTAGCCGACGGGGAGCGCATTACCTTGCCGAACCTTGCCGCGCAGAACGTACTGGTGATTGACGCCGATATGTTCTACACCAACACCGGTGAGGGCCTGCACCGGTTTGTGGATCCGGTGGACGGGGAGGTGTACTTGTACTCGCAGTTTGAGGTACCGGACTCGCGCCGTGTGTTCCCCGTATTTGAGCAGCCGGATTTGAAAGCGGAGTTCGAGTTTATCGTGCACGTACCCGCACCGTGGGTGGTGGTTTCTAACCAGCCTGAGGTGAAGATCGTGCCGAAAGACTGCGGGTGCGGCCGGGCACAAACCTGGTATTTCAAGCCGACCCCGCGTATCTCCTCCTACATTACGGCGATCGTGGCTGGCCCGTACGAGAAAGTCACCAGCGAACTCACGAACTCTGAGGGACGCGTCATCCCCCTGGGCGTGTACGCCCGTAAGTCACTCATGCCATTCGTAGACGCCGACGACGTGTTCGAGCTGACCCGCCAAGGGTTCGAGTTCTACGAAGAGCAGTTCAAAACCCCGTACCCGTTTGAGAAGTACGATCAGCTGTTCGTTCCCGAGTTCAACGCTGGTGCAATGGAAAACGCCGGGTGCGTGACCTACCTTGAGGCGTACGTCTTCCGGTCCAAGGTGGCTGAGGCTCTGCGTGAGCGCCGCGCCATTACGGTGCTGCACGAGCTGGCGCACATGTGGTTCGGTGATTTGGTGACCATGCAGTGGTGGAACGACCTGTGGCTGAACGAGTCGTTTGCCGAGTTCATGTCTACACTGGCGGCAGCCGAAAACACCCGGTACGCGAAAGAAGCCTGGGCCACGTTCGCGGCCTCAGAGAAAACCTGGGCGTACCGGCAGGACCAGCTCTCCTCAACCCACCCGATCGTGGCCGAAATCCGTGACCTGCAGGATGTGCAGGTGAACTTTGACGGTATCACCTACGCGAAGGGCGCCTCGGTGCTGCGGCAGATGGTGGCGTGGGTTGGCCAGGAGAATTTCATGGCGGCCCTCAAAGAGTATTTCACCAAGCACGCCTGGGGCAATACGGTACTGGACGACCTGCTGGTTGAGCTTGAGAAAACTTCGGGGCGGGACGTGCGCGCATGGAGCGCCAAGTGGCTGGAAACCGCCGGGGTGAACACCCTCACTGTTGAGGTTGCTGACGATGCGGAAGGGAACATTACGTCCCTGGGCGTGCGCCAGTCATACGCTGAAGGGTTTGAGACCCTGCGCCCGCACCGTGCAGTCATTGGTTTCTACAACCTGACAGACGGCAAGCTGACCCGCACCGACCGCATTGAGCTTGATATTGATGGGGAACTAACCGAGGTTACTGAAGCTGTGGGGAAGAAACGCCCCGATCTGCTGCTGCTGAATGACGAAGATTTGGCGTACGCGAAGGTGCGCCTGGATGAGCGTTCCATCGAAACCGCCGTGAAGCACCTGGGCGACATTGATTCGTCAGTGGCGCGCGGCGTGGTGTGGGGCTCCCTGTGGGATACTGTGCGCGATGCGCAGATGCCCGCCCGCCAGTACGTTGAGCTGGTGCTGAACAATATTGGGCAGGAGACGAACTCCACGGCGATGCGCACCCAGCTGCTGGGCCTCTCAACGGCGCTACGCACGTTCGTGAACCCCCAGTTTAGGGACGAGACCCGCGAATACGCAGCCGACAGGCTGTGGCAGCTGGTACAGGCGGCAGAACCGGATTCGGATGCGCAGCTGCAGCTGGTGCAGGCGTTCGTTAACCAGACCCGCACCGCTGAACAGTACGAGAACGTGCAGCGCCTCTTCGATGGGTCGATCACCCTCGACGGCCTGGAAATTGATACGGACCTGCGGTGGAACCTGCTGTGCCGCCTGGCAACCGGCGGGCGGGCCACCAGCGAGCAGATTGCGGCCGAGCTGGAGCGCGATAACACCGCGAACGGCCAGCAGTACGCGGCGCAGGCGTACGCATCGTTCCCCACCGCCGAGGCTAAGGCAGAGTACTGGGAGAAGATCATGGTGACCGGTGAACTGTCGAACATGATCCAGCGGTACGCCATTGCCGGGTTTAAGGCTGGCGAGAAAGAACTGACCGAGCAGTATATTGAGCCGTACTTTGAGCTGGTTGAGGGCGTGTGGCGTTCCCGTTCGCACGAGATTTCTTTGCAGATTATTAGCGGCATGTACCCCTCAGAGCCAACCGCCGAACTGCTGGAACGCACCGAAACCTATTTGGCGTCATTGCCTGAGGACGCGGCGGCGCTGCGCCGGCAGATTGCGGAAGCACGCGACGGCGTGGCTCGTGCCCTGAAGGTTCAGGCGGCTGATATTTAGGGTAATAATCCCTTAGCTTGCGGTCTTCTTGCACCTCGTATAAAGGTTCTTGATATGAAACAACCGGCGAAAATTACGCTTGTTTCATATCAAGAACCTTTTTTAGCGCCCATGGGTTATATTGGGCCAGAGGTGGGTCTTGAAAGTTATTGTTTTTGAGCAATAGTTCTATTCGCTAAGATCCTCGAAATACCGAGCAACGGGCCAGCGAACGAACCCTTCGGACTCGTAGAGCCCCCGGGCTGGTGCGTGCCCCGAATCGCCGCCGGTTTCGACCATCACCATGCGCATCCCTGCGTCTTTAATCTGTGCAGAGGCGTGCTCCATGAGTTGTTGTCCCACACCGCGCCGCTGGCACTCGGGATCGACCGCGATCACGTAAATCTCGCCCATCTGATCCTCGGGGTGGATGCGTGTGCAGACCCAGCCGATCGGGCGCTCACCCTCAAGCGCAACAGACACATTTTCAGGCTCCTGATCGAGTACTTCCTTCAAATCGCTGAGCTGCCGCTGCTGCCACCCTTGAGGGTAGAACGCATCATAAACGAACTCGGGGACGTCATCGTGCATCTGCGGAAAAACGGGTTCCCAGGCGCGAAGTGAAATATCCAGAAGAGCTTCCCGGTACGCAGGGCTGTAAGAGACAATACACATTGTTATAACCTACACCATGAACGCAACTGTGTTCTAGGCCCATCAGAAGAATCGCACTACCAGAAAATCATTTTCGCAGGCTATAGATGGGAACGGTTCTTTCCTTTACCACCAGTAAGTGCTGTTATGTCTGATCTTGTTCTGAGGTTTCAATCGGAATCAAGGATTCTGCCTCAACGCGATGCCCCTGAGCACAGATCAATGCTGCCGATACAGGGGCATCACATGATGCATGGTAATAGGATATAGAATCCATATTTTGTGGGAGGTGCTTTAACCCCCATTGTTGCAGTGCACACAGCACAAGAGCCAGGTCTTCGCCCTTATTGCTGAGAACATAGGCTGTTCGGGCACGCCGCCCAGGCTCTTGGTAACTTTCCTCAAGAAGAATCCCATGATCTACCAGTTTCTTGAGCCTTGTGGATAAAAGGTTGCGGGGACACCCCAAAGCTTGCTTCTAGATCGTTGAAGCGATTGATGCCCCGGTAGATATCTGCCATAATAAAAGCGTTTTATCCCCTTTTAGAGACATAATGTCTGCGCCGACATACTATGATCGTTCACATGTGCAGGGAGAGTTAAACCGTTTCGCCCACCAGTGGCGGCAGAAACTCAACCAACATAAGAGCGCTTCTAGAAAGAATTTTGAAATAAGCGAGACCCAGACTTTTTGGAACTCGCTACTGGTCTGTTTCGGTATTAAACCTGGCACTGTCGCCGAGTTTGAGCGACCCGCACGCCGCGCAAGCACCGGTAACCCCGGTCGTATTGATGTGTTTTGGCCTTCGGTACTTTTGGTGGAGCAAAAAACTGAAGGGAAAAACCTTGAGGAAGCACTCGATCAGGCTCGCGACTATATAGATGGCGGAAGCATCCCTGAGGAGAACCTGCCGCGTTACCTTGCGGTGAGCGATTTTGAGCGTTTCATTTTTGTAAACCGCCGCACCGGCGAGCGGGAGGAATTCACGCTTGAGCAGCTGCCGGATCGTTATGATTCTTTGAAGTTTCTGGTGGGCGAAGAAGCCATTAGCGCTGAGGAGCAGCAGGAACTCACCATTGCGGCCTCAAAGATTATGGCAAATCTTTACCAAGCGATGCTCGGCGACGCTGATGCCCCTGTTGGTGAGGATGCCGCGCAGAATGCCGAAGATGAGGACCTTCGCGTGCAGGAAACTTCAATGTTCCTCACCCGTATTCTTTTCCTTCTGTTTGGCGATGACGCCGGTATTTGGGAGCTGCATCTTTTCACCCGTTTTCTGCGTAAACATACCCGCGAAGACGGTTCAGACTTGGGAACGCAGATTAACGCCTTGTTTGAGTACCTGGACACTCCCGAAGCTAAGCGTTCGCGGATGCGACACGTACCTGAGCTAATGGCCCGGTTCCCGTACGTGAACGGTTCGCTGTTTGCTGAGCGCACCCCGACCGAGTATTTTACGCGTGAACTGCGCGAACAGCTGTTGATTGCGTGCGGTTTTGACTGGTCGCAGATTTCAACCGCTATTTTCGGCTCGATGTTCCAGCTGGTGAAGTCGCGTGAGGCGCGCCGCGCGGCAGGTGAGCATTACACATCGGAAGAGAATATTCTTAAAACCATTAACCCGCTTTTTCTGGATGATTTGCGCGCCCGCGCAGAAAGTCTGATTGCTTCCACCAAGGGTTCTAAGGCTAAGCGGGCCGGGCTTGCGGCGTTCCTTGATGAGCTTGGGAGCATACATTTTATGGATCCGGCGTGCGGTTCTGGGAACTTCCTGCAGGTTGCGTATATGCAGCTGCGTGAGCTTGAGACCCGGGTGCTCACTGAGATTCACCGTCTTGAGGAGTCGGGTGGCTTTACGCTGGATGCGTCTTTGAGCACGCGCCTTTCCATCTCGCAGTTCCACGGGATTGAGATTAACTGGTGGCCTTCAAGGATTGCGGAAGTCGCCATGTTCTTATCGGAGTTTCAGGCTGACCGTGCCTTGGCGCGCGCTTTGGGCCAGGTTCCCACGCGTTTGCCGATTACCTCAGTAGCTCATATTGTGCATGCAGATGCTCTCACCACCAATTGGCGTGAGATGATTCCGGCAGAAGCCACCAAGGTTTTTATATTTGGGAACCCGCCGTTTTTGGGACAGTGGACGATGTCTAAAGCGCAGACTTCCGCTATGAAAACGGTGTGGGGCAAAGATTATGACGGCTACCTGGATTTTGTGACCGCTTGGTTCTGGAAAGCGGTACAGTTCTTTGACAAGGAATTTGAGGGCGAATTTGCTTTCGTATCGACTAACTCTATTGCGCAAGGACAACCGGTTCCGGCACTTTTTGGCCCGATTTTTCGGGAAGGATGGCGCATTAAATTCGCGTATCATACGTTCCCGTGGGATTCTCAAGCACCCGGTCAGGCTGCGGTACACTGCGTAATTACCGGGTTCACCCGGTCTGAGGACTATAAACCACGCCTATTTGAATATGACTGGAACGCGAAGCAGACTCGTGAAGCGGCAGACGTCAAAAGTATTAATGCCTATCTTCTGGATGCCCCCAATATTTTAGTGAAGAAACGGTCGAGGCCATTGTCACAGCAAATTCCTCCTGTACTTCGGGGTAGTCAGCCTACTGATGGAGGGAATCTTGTTATAGAAGAAAAAGATTACGCCGAAGTTTCAAGCGATCCTATAGCGGCTAAATATTTACGGCCTTTCCGCATGGGAAAAGAACTCGTGCGCGGGCTTGATCGATGGTGCCTCTGGCTTGAAAATGTTATCCCCTCTGATATTGCGAAAAGCTCGGTACTTAAACTCGACTTGAGGCTGTTCGAATCATGCGTGATAAAAGTACTAAACAAGCAACACGAGATTTTGCTTCTACACCCCATCTTTTTACAGAGATAAGACAACCAGATACGAGCTATGTCGGCATTCCCCGTGTAGTTTCGGAAACGCGCCCTTTTTATACGGTGGCGCATCTTCCCGCTGAAGTTATCGCCGGAGATAAAGTATATACCGCTATTGATCCTGACGGATTTCTCTTTGCCATTATTAGTTCTTCTATGTTCATTACCTGGCAGAAAGCAGTCGGTGGTCGCCTGAAATCTGATTTGAGTTTCTCGAATACTGTTGTTTGGAATAATCTTCCTCTTCCTGAAGTAGCTGAGGATTTGCGTTCTAAAATTATTGCGGCGGGGCAGAAAATTCTGGAAGTTCGCGAGGCACTCGCGGAAAAGCACGGTGGCCGTGTTTCGCTTGCAGATATGTATAATCCGCTGGCGATGAACTCTGAGCTATTGAAGGCGCATAAGGAACTGGATCGCCACGTTGATAAGGCATTCGGTGCCGCCAAGCTGTGCGCATCCAACAATAAACGCCTCGAAATCCTCTTCGCCCGCTACGCAGAACTCACAGCAGAATAACTGATAAGTGCCTTAAGCCCGGTGCGGGGTTTACCTCCCCGCACCGGGCTTTCTCATACCCGCGCCCTGCCAGGCTGCAGACTAGCCTACTTGCTCAAATCCTTGAAGTACCGAGCAACGGGCCAGCGAACAAATCCTTCGGACTCATAGAGCGCTCGGGCCGGTGCGTGTCCCGAATCGCCGCCGGTTTCGACCATCACCATGCGCATCCCGGCGTCTTTAATCTGCGCAAAGGCATGCTCCATAAGCTGCTGCCCCACGCCGCGCCGCTGGTACTCGGGATCAACAGCAATCACATAAATCTCACCCATCTGATCCTCAGGATGGATACGCGTGCAAACCCAAGCGACCGGGCACTCACCCTCAGCGCAACAGACACATTCTGAGGCTCCTGATCGAGCACTTCCTCTAAATCGCTGAGCTGCCGCTGCTGCCACCCTTGAGGGTAGAACGCATCATAAACGAACTCGGGGACGTCGTTGTGCATCCGCGGAAAAACGGGTCCCCAGGCGCGAAGTGAAATATCCAGAAGAGCTTCCCGATACTCAGAGTTATAAGAAACAATACGCATTGTTACAACCTATAAAAGCAACGTCTGAAATGCAATGCTGTCTTGAACTATGCCCGGTTCTGCATGGCACGTGCCGCACGCTCGAAATAGTCCCACATGGTCGCATCAATCATCATCGGAAGATCGAGGGTATCCATTGCCTGCCGCATATATTTCAGCCAGGTATCGCGTTCCTTTGCGCCGATCGGGTACGGGTTATGCCGGATGCGCAAACGCGGGTGACCTCGCTGTTCCTGGTAGGTGCTGGGCCCGCCAAAGTACTGAATCAGGAACATTTTCAGCCGCCGTGCCGATGCATCGAAATGATCAGTATCGTTCGCCTCGATCTCGGCGGTCTGTTCCTCTGTGAGGTGCTCTGGCGGAAACGGGTCAAAAATCCGGGTACATGGCAGAAAAACTCGGGGTCGGCCTTCACGAGCGCATAGAACCTGCGGGTGAGCTTATCGAAGGTTTCCTCGCCGCCCACCTGGTCGTAAATGCTGACCTGCTCACCCGGCTGATTCGCAGAATAACTCATGCGAGCGCTCCCGAGCCTGAACGCACCAGCACATGACCCGCCGGGGCAGCGATGCGCACCCAGCCGTCGGAACCAGTACGGGCGGCATATATAGCGAGCTCACCGGTGAAGGTTTCGGGGAGGAATCCGAAGACCTGCAAGGCGAAAGCTGCGCCTGTAGGTATAGGGGTTCGGTCAAACTCCGGCAGGTGCTCAAGCACCATGGGAGATGACCAGATACGGGTTCGCACGGTGGTGAGCACTGCGGCACCGGGGTTTTTCGGGGAGTGCTTTTTTTCGACGGCGGTAAGTCCGTCACGGCTGGCGCGGCGGAATTCATCAGCATCAATAGTTCCTAGCTTTTCCCATCCTTGCAGGGGTGCGGCTTTCCCAGCCCATTCGGTGTGTACGGTGACGGGCGGCAGATACAGCACCATCTCGGATTCTTCAATGCGTGCCAGGCGTTCGAGCAGGGCGGCTGAATCTACCACAATATCAAGGGTTGAAGGCTTCGCGAGGTTGAGGGCGCGCATCCCCAGAATGGTGGGGGTGTTATCCAGCATGGTTTCGGGGGCGAGAGAGCATGCGAAAACGGCAAGCACACTCCCACGGGCGGTAAGTCGTATTGCCGCTTGGGTATCGAGGGAACGTGCGCGTGAAATATAGGTGCTGAGGTCGGCAGCGGCGGCTATACCTTGCTGGTTGTTGGGGAAGATAAGGTAGGGTTCGTCGATGCCTTCGTGCGGATTGTATTTGAGGTCTATACGCCGGGTGTTGGTTGTGGCTGAGCGTGGAGGTTCTTGCGGTTCCGGTTCTGGCAGAGGTGCTGCGTCGGGTGTGCAGGTCATCGGTCATGTTTTGCCTCTCGCTCGCATATTTTCTTCGATAAATCATCCTCAACTTTACCCCTTCGTGTCAGAATTAAAGAATGACCAAGCCCACTGTGACCCAAAACCTCATGCGGATGCTGGATCTCTCCCCCGTGGAGGCGGCGCCCGCCTCCTTCGGTAGCGATGAAGTGTCTACCGGGTGACGCTCACCCGCGAGCAGCCGCGTACTTTCGGCGGTCAGGTTCTTGCCCAATCGATTATTGCTGCCGACCGCACGGTGGAGGGCGAGGACATCCACTCGATTCACGCCTATTTTTCTGCGTCCCGGCGATATTGAGCGTGAACTGTTCTTCGCCACTCAGCGCCTGAACGATAGCCGTTCCTTCTCGACCCGCCGCGTGCAGGTGTTCCAGGATGAGGCGCCCATGTTCTCGGCGATTATGTCTTTCCAGTCCGATAGCCGCGGCCCGGAGCACACCGCGGTGACTATGCCGGAGGTTCCGGACCCCGAGTCGCTACCCATGGTGAGTGACTACCTGGGTGAGTTGCCGCATCCGGTGGCTCAGGCGGTCGCGTGGGAACGCCCGATTGATATGCGCCACGTGGACGCGCCCCTGTACACTCAGCCGGATGCGTCCTCGACGGAGCCGCGTGCCTGCGTGTGGTTCAAGACCTTTGACCGCCTGGTGCATGCTGATGGTTCTGAGGCGTCGGAGGCGGAGCACCGCGCCGCTATTGCTTACGCTTCGGATTACCTGCCGCTGGAGCCGGCTCTGCGCCGTCACGGCAAGTTCTGGCTGGAGCCGGGCCTCAAGAGCGCCTCGCTGGATCACGCGATGTGGTTCCACCGTTCGGCGCGTGCCGATGAGTGGCTGCTGTACGTGCTGGATTCCCCGAGCGCTCAGGGCGGCAGGATGCTCGCGCAGGGTTCGATTTTCAATCGTTCCGGTGAGCTGGTGGCGACCGTGGCGCAGGAAATGATGTTCCGCCTGCCAGAGTATCGTTAAGGTTCCGGTGCAAACGTCAGAGCATACAGAAAGACCGTGTGAGGTGGTTGTCTCACACGGTCTTTCCGTATCTAGTTTATGCGCTCAACGCCGCTAACGGGTGTTTATCGGGCTTCGACGTCAATCACACCGTCCGGGGAAATGTGCACGGTGCTCTTGGTGCGGCGGGAAACGAAGAAGTCACCCACGAACACGAAGCCAGCCAGCATCAGCACCAGGGCAATCAGCCAGACCGCCACCGCGCCGAAGAGCACGGGGAACAGAACCACCAGCAGACCCAGAATCAGGGTTCCGATGGCGGAGAACTGCAGGTGTCGGCCAGCACTATAGCTGAGGTATTTCAACCCCTGAGCGGTCATCAGACGAATCAGCGCCCAGGAAATCAGCCACACGCCCACAATGGTCGGGATGTAGGTTGCCTGAGCGCCCGCGGAGGCACTGAGCAAAGCAGACCCACAAAGATGGTGAGAATAGCATTGACCAAGTCCCAGCCGGTACGTGCCGGCTTCAGCGCACCGAAGTAACGCACCAGTTCAAACACACCACCGAGCAACACCGCAAAGGAGAACACAAATCCCAGAACTGCTAGCGGAGTAGCGGGGTTGGCGAACATGTAGATTGCCGCTGCAACCAGTAGCAGACCGGTCACTAGGGACATCCAGTTATATTTTGAAAGCATGATCTCAAGTCCTTCGTATCAAATGCGTTAGTTATACACACCCATTATAAACCGCGAATGTGAACTCCACCATGACGCACCGGTCACCACGGGGCGAACTATTTCTACCGGCGAGCACGCCCCTCCCTCGCCAGCGCACTCCCCTCGTCCGCGCGTACACCATTCCGCCCATACGACATCTAGCGGGCTCAGCAAAGCCCCACCTCCGCACGCTTCAACAGCGCAGGAGGCGGGGCTTACTACCGAACCAAACCCTAGCGGGTCAGCTTGCGGTGCACCACGCGGTGCGGCTTAGCAGCCTCAGGGCCGAGGCGCTCAATCTTGTTCTTCTCGTAGGACTC